>ENA-ORDI01000013-ORDI01000013.1-marine-metagenome-genome-assembly--contig:-NODE-13-length-110525-cov-4.186531_pt1 | contig 110525 bp, 110 predicted proteins | sample MGYA00248628_ERZ508525 | MGnify/ENA primary metagenome ERZ508525 (study PRJEB26195, sample SAMN05422138) | marine metagenome | isolation source: East of Porto Seguro, South Atlantic Ocean | place... | reverse complement strand
GGCCTGAATTGATCTCCGAGATTCGGGACGCCACAGAAATCCCGATTTTGGCTATTGGTGGAATCGATGACACTAATATTCAACAGGTGATGGCCGCAGGAGCTGGCGGCGCGGCTGTCATTACTGCGATCTCGCGCAGGCCAGATCCAGAATCGGCTGCTCGAACTCTATTATCCTTGATGTCTAAACGTGACGACAATTAGGCCGAATGAGGTCCGTGCAACGATGATTACTCTCACTGTGAACGGTAAACCAAGAGACCTCGAAGGCCCTCAGAACCTGGTTGACTACCTGGAAGCTCTCGGCATCACGCAGCGCGCAATCGCAATCGCGTACAACGGCGACATTATCCGGAAGAACGAGTTGCAAGAAGTGACGCTCGAAGACGGTGACAAGCTGGAAATCGTGCGCGCAATCGGCGGCGGGTAGACGCGTCCAAGTGACTCGGAACTCATAATTTAAGGCGTTAGAAGGCCCATTGTGCGAAGTTCAGCCACGACCTCTAAATCCGGGTTCAAACGTTCAACGAGGCGAGATTTCGCGATACCCCTGACGTTCTCAATCAATGAAGGCAATGAACGCAGACGGGCGTCATCGTCGGAGTAGGACACTACCGGTTCAGGCGGCGCTGTCTCACTCAGCCATTCAAATTCTTTGACATACACGTTGTCTGTTTCATCCAATTCTGCGACACGGTTCAAAGGACCAATCTCGATCTTCAGCGAATGAACGCCTGCCTCTAACTCCACTTCGCCGGTCAGGCCGTCCCAATCGGGCGACCACTGAATCGAACCTGCAGGAGTCCCGTTTTTGGCCCCCAGGGTTTCTACGAGTTGGTCGTCGAAAAATAACAAGACCTCGTAACAGCTGGCAAGATCAACAGAACTTTCGTTACGAACAACGACGTCGATATAAACGGGTTCGCTGACGATGAGTTGGCTATCCTTGAAAGTATCCTGGCGGTTCGAAACGATCAACGCGCCATCCGAGCCGAACCTCAGGCATGGAACGAGATTCGGCAGCAACGGTGGGTCTGGAAGATCAGGAGGAGGCGAGGGCCGAGGCAATTGCAAGACAGGAACCTCGCCGGAGTCCCACATGAATGTGACCTCGTAGCTGTTATTAGTTTCATCGGACTCGTCGATCAAATTATGCGGGTCCACATGAAGTTTGAGGGTGTGCTCGCCTGGAGTCAACCTCACCACTTCACTCAAGCCGGCCCATTCGCTTCGAGTTACCTGATTGTCCATGATGGCTCCAGACCGGAACTCTTTGCTCACGAGTTTCCCATCGTAGTAGAGCTTTGTGTGCACGTTGTCTGGCGTGGATGCCAAACCTTGATTTTCGAGAGCGTGACGTATGTAGCTCAGCTCGTTCATAGACAACGGCCCTTGAAGTTTGGCGCCGGAATACGCAGACGCAATGATCGGGGCAGGCCAGCCTGGAGGCGCGACGGGCGCCAAACCAGGCAGACGGTTTGGAATTGGCGGTGGGATTTGTGGATCAGGCGCAGCGACAACGATGACACTAGTCTGGAAAGTGTTGTCAGATTCATCGGTCTCGGCGACCAGGTCAGCCGAGTCCACAACCAGCGTGAACGTGTGTTGGCCCGGCTTCATCCGAGCCAGGCTGTCCAATCTGTACCAATCCGTGAACACACCTGAACGGTCGGACCGGAGTCCGTCGCTTATTCATCTGTCCAAAACGGCTCCGTCAAGCAGGGCGTCGACATAAAAAAGTTCGTCGACGTCATTCTGGGTCGGGCTGTCGATAGCCCAACTCGGGAACGAGCTTTGACCCTGCGTGATCGACGTAGTGTCCCTCCCCCCATGTGCGGAGGCAATAACCATCGGCGCGCTCCATGCGTTAAGTTTAAAAGGTCGGATATTGGCCGCGGCCGTTGTCTGGATTGCAGGTCGTATCGTCGGGATAGCCGTAGCAGTTGGTAGTGGCGTTACGGTCGGCGTGGGAGTTGGCTATGTAGTCGACGTCAATGTAGGCGTCGAAGTCTGAGGAGGGGTCATGGGTGTTGCCGCGGACGATGAAGATGGGGCAGGCGTCGGTGTAAGTGTTGGTTCTGGCGGCCGGGGTGGTGTTGATCGCAGTGCAACGATCGCCTGAGCACGCGGGGGCGCTGTTGGCGTGATCGGGGCGACTGTAGCAGCTGCAGCCGTCAAAGACGGACGCCGGCCGCTGTCCGCGCCTCGCCCACAGGCTGTTGCAAGAAATAACGCCAAACCCAAAACGGCGTGCCGAGATGCTGCCAGCGCTGTCACGCCGTTTTCCGTGCCAGATAGATTATGGCGAACGGCATCCTCGACAATCGTTCACGGCTGGCACTCCAATATGATCCAACATACGGAGACTTGCCGCCTCCGGCGTCCATTTCATCGGTCAAGTAATGCGGGAAAGGCTCCACCACTCGTTCCACCGAGAAACCCGACCTGGTCAACAGATCGAACATTTCACTGTACGTGCGAAAGAATGTCATTCCCGGGCCATGCCCATCAGCAACCGGGGCCTCCCAAACTTCTATGGGCGGGCTAAAGTAGTCTGTAACTAGCGCGGCGCCCTCGCGGTCGTCCCACTCGAAAGCGTTCAGAGGATGTGCAGTGCAGACAAGGAGAGTGCCGCCAGGTATTAGCAATGAATTGCAAGATTTGAAACAGGCCGACAGGTCTGGAATGAACTCCCAACCGAACGACGAAATTATGACGTCGAAACTGCCTGGCGCGAACATTGAAGGTCGTTCCATGTCGCCACGCACCAGGCCTACTTGTGCCGATTCCTGGGCGCAATATTTCGCCGCTTGACGAAGTTGTTTGGGGGAGATGTCCATGCCGACGCATTTGGCGCCCCATTTGGTCAAAGCTATAGAGTTCTGGGCGGCGCCGCAGGCAAGTTCAAGAATGAATTTCCCCTCCACCGACCCTAGCAGGTTGAGTTCACTTTCGCCCATCGCGAAGGGCGCATAATGGACATCGTCCAGCGAAATGTCGATGTCTCGCTGGTAGGCTTCCGACATCTCGTCCCAGCCAGCGCCGGTGTCGCGTTTGATCGGATCAGTGGTCAACGGGAAAAGTCGGAGCTTCGATCGCACGGCGCAACGTGGACATCGCTTCGGCGACCGATGAGTCCTGCGTGAACACTGCGCTTCCGGCCACCAGCAAAGTCGCACCGGCATCAACAGCGATGGAAGCGGTAGTCGTGTTGATTCCGCCGTCGACTTCAAGTGTAATGGATCTGCCAATGGCCTCTATCATTCGTCGCGCCCGTTCGATTTTTGGGATTGAGCTTGGAATGAACGACTGCCCACCGTAACCTGGATTCACGGTCATGATGAGCAGTTGGTCCAGATCGGGCAGAATCTCTTCAGCGGCTGATAGCGAGGTGCCGGGGTTGATCGCGACGCCAGCTTCGACCTTTGACGATTTGATCTGTTGCACGACGGCGTGAACGTGAGGGCAGGCTTCTACGTGAACAATTATCCTGTCAACGCCAGCATCGACTAGTTGTCTGATATGATTTTCTGGATGTAGGGTCATCATGTGAATTTCCAGAGGTATGGACACTCGGTCTCGAATGGAGTCGGCGATGATTGGCCCGAACGTGATTGGCGGGACAAATTGTCCGTCCATCACGTCGATGTGGATACAGTCGGCGCCTGCTAGCTCGGCCTCGGCAACTTGATCGCCCAGCCGAGCGAAGTCTGCCGAGAGAATTGACGGCGCTATTTTTATGCGATTGCTAGGCACGATTCTTGCCCTCCAACTGAGCTTTCGCCGCAATTATTGCCCCGCTTACTGACTCGAAACTGGTGCCTCCAGGCACGTTTCTGGCACTCACCGATGACTCCACCGTGATCTTCAAGACATCCGCATCGAAAAACGGTGAAGACTTCTTATATTCTTCCAACGTCAGCTCGTGGAACTGGCGACCTTGCGCTGCCAAATCCTGAGATAGTGCAGACACGATCCGGTGCGCCTCGCGAAACGGCACACCCTGGGAAACCAGATAATCGGCGATGTCGGTTGCCAAAACGTAGCTGCCTTGTGCGGCGTCCAGCAATCGAGTTTTGTTCAGGCTCATCTTGCTCAGCATATCAGCGAATATCGTCAACGTTGGTATGAGCGTGTCAACAGTGTCGAACAGCCCTTCTTTGTCCTCTTGGAGATCGCGGTTGTAGGTGAGTGGCAAGCCTTTCAGGGTTGTGAGCAGACCGAACAGGTTGCCATAGACGCGCCCAGTCTTGCCGCGGGCGATTTCAGCGAAGTCCGGGTTCCGTTTCTGAGGCATGATGCTGCTGCCCGTCGTGTAGTCGTCGCTTAGGCGTATGAAGTCGAACTCGTCTGTTGACCACAGCACTAATTCCTCGGCAAATCTCGAGATGTGCATGGCGCAAATCGAGGCGGCTGACAGAAAATCGAGCATAAAATCGCGGTCTGACACCGCGTCCATGCTGTTGTCAGAGATTTGAGCGAAACCCAGCTCCCGACGCACAAATTCTCGGTCCAACGGATAGGGGAGGCCTGCCAGGGCGCCGCTACCCAGCGGCATCACGTCGGCGCGTTCGTATGCTTGCTGGAATCTCAACTGGTCCCGGCCAAACATCTCGAAGTACGCGAGCATGTGGTGGGCGAACAGGACAGGCTGCGCCCTCTGGAGATGGGTGTATCCGGGCATGACGACCTCGGCGTTATCATCCGCCAGTTGGACCAATGAGCGACGGAGGCCGTGCAGCGCATTGAGCGTTTCGCTGATGATCTCTTTCATGTACATCCGCATATCCAGAGCCACCTGATCGTTGCGCGATCTTGCGGTATGGAGCTTGAGCGCAGGCTCGCCTATAAGCTCGTGGAGCCGTAGCTCAATGTTCATATGGATGTCTTCGTGTTCCGGTCGCCAGGGGAACTCATTGGATTCGATGTCCTCACGGATACGACTTAGGCCGTCCACAATCGCAGAGGCGTCAGCGTGCTCGATTATTTCCTGTTTAGCCAGCATCCGAGCATGGGCGATCGAGCCTTCGATATCCTGTCTGTAGAGCCGGCGATCATAATGCAGGGAAACCGTGTAGTCGGAAGAGACCTCTTTGAGACCCATAATTCAGTCCTGGCGTTTGCTGACGAGGAATCGGCGACGAAGCGTCAACACCTGCTCTTCGCGCTGATTGATTCCCCGACTTTCGAGGTAAACAATCCCACGGTCCGGCCTGCTTCGGGATTCTCTTACCTCCAGAATTTCGCTTTCCGCGTAGATAGTGTCCCCCTGAAACACGGGGCCGTCGTGTGTGATTTTTTCGTATTCAAGATTCGCGATCGCTTTGCCGGACGTGTCGCGAACGCTCATCCCAACAACCAGACTCAACACGTACGCCCCATTGACCAGAATCTGTCCATGTTGATGCTTCGACATATAGTGGGCGTCAGTGTGTAAGGGATTATCATTCAGCGTGATTAAGGAGAATAAGTGGTTGTCCATTTCCGTCACCGTCTTGCCGGGCCAGTGCTTGAACACGTCTCCTGGCACAAAGTCCTCCAGGTAACCGCCAAATTTATCTCTGCCGTCGTGGATCATTTATTTGTCTCCGTTAGAATCGAGGAGATTCAGGCAATCAGATCGAGTATTTTTCTAACAGCCGTCTGGCAATGACCAATTTCTGAATCTCGTTTGTTCCCTCTCCGATTATCATGAGCGGCGCGTCACGGTAATAACGCTCGACGTCAAAATCCTTGATGTAGCCGTAGCCACCGTGAATTCTCATGGCGTCCAGCGTCACTTCGCCGCACATCTCGCTGGCAAATAGCTTCGCCATTCCAACTTCAAGGTCGATCCGCTCGCCTTTGTCTTTCTTTGCGGCAGCTTCATACGTCAACAGTCGCGCCGCCTGAATTTTGGTCGCCATGTCAGCGAGTTTCAACTGGATCGCCTGGTGTTGAGCTATCGGTTGGCCGAACGTCTGACGCTGTTGAGCGTATTTTATTGCGGCTTCGAATGCGGCTGTGGCCACCCCAACGGCGCGGGCTGCGACGTTGATTCGCCCGCCTTCAAGGCCGAACATCACTTGCTTGAATCCTTGGCCCTCGACTCCTCCCACCAGCGCATCGGTAGATACCCGGCAGTCCTGGAACAGAACTTCCGCGGAGTCCAGTCCTCTGTATCCCAGTTTGTCGAGATGTTGGCCGATCTTGAGACCAGTCGCTGGTTTCTCGACGATAAAGCAACTCATTCCTCGGTGTCGAGGCTCCGAGTCGGGATCGGTTTTGGCGAGAACAGCCAGGGCGTTTCCATTTTCGGCGTTAGTTATAAACATTTTGCTGCCATTCAGCACATATTCCTCACCGTCCCGAACCGCAGTGGTCTGAATGTTTTGAACGTCGCTTCCAGCCTCCGGCTCCGTGAGTCCCAGGGCGCCTCGAAGTTCCCCGGTGGCGAGGCGCGGCAGTATGCTCTCTTTCTGATCTTGTGTACCGAAACCGGCGACGATATGAGCCATGACATGATGCGTCCCGATAATGCCACTGACGCTCATCCAGCCTTTGCTCAACTCTTCGAAGATCATGGCGAAGGTTGTATGGTCGAGGCCTAACCCGCCAAATTCTTCGGGAATAGTTATGCCGAACAAGCCCATTTCCCGCATGGGGTCTATGAGGTGATGAGGATAGAGGTCCTCGTCGTCGTATTGTCGGGCGATAGGCGTGACTTCGTTTTTGACGAAATCGCGCACAGTGGCGACGATCTGGGTTCTGACATCTGGGTCAGTCGATACGTTCATTTAGCGGAACCCCAATATTCGAATTATGATATTGTCGGGTTGAGCAGATGTTACTAGGCCACAAATTTGATCAATTCAAATATCTCACGGGAGATTGGCAATCAAACGTTCAGCGTCAACGTAAGATAGTGTATCGGCAACTCGGCTGATTAATCCTATCATGAGATTCTGTGCTTGCTCATTATCGAAGCTCAAATTGCCGCCGACCAATGCGGTGAAGCTGACGAGGTCTAAAAGCGCGTAGCCGTAATCCTCTTCAAACTCATGCTCCGAATAGTTGGTCACTCCGGCTTGAATCAGGCTAGCGTAATATGTCGCCTTCAGTTGTCGTTCGTGCGCGCGCCGGTCTTCGACCGTCATCGATCCGCCGAGGAAGTATGCCAGATCGTATGGAGCGCGGCCAACCCTCACTGCTTGCCAATCGAATACGACCAACGGGCTCACTTTATCAGTGTCGTCGAAAAACATATTGGCGAGGCGATAATCGCCATGGCACAGCGTGACAGGGCGCCGCGATAACCTTGATTTGATCGACGCTACGTGAGGCGTGACCATCTCAGCCGTTTTTCGAAATTCGTCTGAAATAGCGGATGGAAAATTCTGTTGTAATCTGGCCCACCAACCAGGAAAGCTACTGGCGAACACTTCAGCCCCTGCATCCCATTTTGGCGCCCAGTTCCATTCTCCCAACAGCGGACTGTTCCAAATGGACCCATGGAGTTTTGCCAATGTCTCGACTGCGAGTTTGGCGTCATCGACTGCGCAACCGACAGTCTGGTCTGGTGAACGCATCGCTCCCAAGTCTTCGAGCAGCAGAATGAACCCCTTTGACTCAGAATCGAACGAAGCCACAAAGCATTTTGGCGTTCGCATCGGTATCTCAGAGGCCACGCTTTGGTAAAACCGGACTTCTCGTTCGTATACCCCGAGGGTGGTCAGCAAATTCCTGGTAGGCGCATGGGCCGAAGGCAATTTCGCGATCAATGTTTTGGGGGCGGACTCTGAGTCACGGTCATACTCAACTGATAATCGGCCTAAACCTCCCGCGAACCCTACACCCAGCGCGATGGGGTCCGATTCAACATTAGTCACGGTGACGCTTTCTGAAGCAAGTTGTGGCGCCAATGCGCCCGTCAGCCACGACGGTGTTATCTCCTCGAGGGCGGCGGGAATGGATGCCATTGTCATCAGATGTCCTTTTGCAGAGAGAGATACCGAATCAGGAGCCTAGCTGTCGATTGGCGAGGTTCTTCGCAGAGATTCCCAGCACTTTGACGAAGCCTTCGGCGTCTGTGTGGTCGTATGTCCCCATTGCCTCCATCGAACTGTCGTCGGTGTACAGGGAGTGGGGCATCGCTTCCTGAGTGTCCTCGGCGGTGTCGAAAAATACCTTGCCTTTGTGGAGCCGCACAGAGATGGTTCCGGTGGCGAGTCTGGTGATTGGCTCAAGAGCGGCCAGAGCGGATCGAGTTGCCAAGTCTAGCCAGTAGCCTTGATATATCTGAAGGCTGATGACGCCAGATGTGTAGTCAAAAAACTCCCGCGCTCGACGGTCCAGAACAAACTGGAGCAGGAACTCGTAGCTGCTCCCCAATAGCTCCATCGCAGGGGCTTCATAGATTCCTCGCGACTTGACGCCGACGAATCGATTTTCGACGACATGGTCGCCGATTCCGACACCGTGTTTGCCGCCAATGGAGTTGGCAGTCTCGAAAATCTCTTCCAGTCCCAGCGCATTACCGTCGATTGACACCGGCACTCCGAATTCCCAGCGAATCGTGACCACCTGGGTCTGGTTTGGGGCATCCCACGGCCAGACGCCCATTCCCGGTTCAACAAAGGTTGGCGAGATGGTGACGTCCTCAAGATCGCCAGCTTCATGCGTCAGGCCGAGAAAGTTCGCATCGGTGGAGTATCGAGACTCTCTTGCAGGCCGGATCGGCAGAGAGTTGGCTTCACAGTAGTCGAGCATCTGTTGACGGCCCGGAAATTCAGCTATAAATTCTGGATCGCGCCACGGGGCGTAGACTTCCATATCGGGGTTTAGCATGTTGGTCGCCAGTTGGAACCTCACCTGGTCATTGCCGCGACCGGTGGCTCCGTGAAACAGCGTTCCGACATCGCGCTTCGACATTTCAGGAAGTATGGCTGCTACAGTGACCGGTCTGGCTATGCCGGTCGTGTTCCAATAACCGCCCTCATAGCGGGCTTGGGATTGGATGACTTTCAGCCCTGCCTCTGCCAGCGGCCCTCGACCAGGAATGATAATCGAATCCTCGGCGCCGCAGGCGATCATCCTATCAGTGATCGCGTCCAGATTTTCCTCATCGGGCTGGCCCAGATCAACTGTGAATCCTTGCACGCGGAACCCTTTGCTCCGCAGCCAGTGTGTCACAGTGCAACTATCGAGACCGCCTGACACGGCCCCGCCGACCAGCGTCACGCCCTTTTCTTGCAACTCGCGCCAATTCAATTTTGATTCCCTTTCACGGGCGTGATGCGGCGTATCCACCGACAGTTCAATCACCAGTGGACACGCTCTTGACCATCAGTGGGTTAAGCCGTCGCGACCTTGATGCCAGTCTCCAGCCTCTCCAACGCCTCATCAATCTCCTCTTTAGTGACGGTTAGAGGAGGCATGAGGCGAACAGCGTTAGGCCTGAGCGGGTTCAGAAGTATGCCAGCGTCGTTGCAGGCGCCCACGACAGCAGGAGTAATGTCCGAATCGAAGAGCATTGCCCAAAGGCAGCCCATGCCCCTGACTTCAGTGATGAAGTCGTAGCGGGACATCAGGTCGTTCAGTCCCTGGCCGAGGTACGCTCCAACAGTAGCAGCGTTGTCGACCACATCGTTGTCGAGGATGTATTTGGTAGAAGCGTAGGCAGCAGCGCAGGTCAGCGCATTGCCGCCGAACGTGGAACCGTGATCTCCGGGTTGGAAGGCCATCGCTTCGTCCGTAGCCATGAACGCGCCGATTGGCACGCCGCCGCCGAGGCCTTTGGCGAGGGTCATGATATCGGGTTCAACGCCGAATGACTGATAGCCGAACAACGTGCCCAGACGTCCGATCCCGGTTTGCACTTCGTCAAAGATCAAAAGCAGCTCGTTCTCGTCGCAAAAGTCCCGAACATTCTGAAGATAGCCCTCAGATGGAATATTAACTCCGCCTTCGGCCTGCACGGGTTCCAGCATCACGGCGACTGTGCGATCCGTGATGGCGCCTTTCAGCGCTTCGATGTCATCGAATGGCACATGGGAGAATCCCGGAGGGATTGGCTGAAATAGCTCCTGGTAGTGCGGCTGTCCAGTGGCTGACACGTTCGCCATAGTTCTCCCGTGGAACGAATTGAGCGCTGTGACAATCTCAAACGCGCCGTTGCGTTTCTGAGCGCCATACCGGCGGGCCAGCTTCATCGCCCCTTCGTTGGCTTCGGCGCCGCTGTTGCAGAAGAACACCTTGTCCAAAGCGCTGTTCTCCACCAGAATCTCCGCCAATTGAAGCTGAGGAATGGTGTAGAACTGGTTCGATGTCTGAAGCAGTGTGCGCGCCTGTTCTGCGATAGCGTCGGCGACGACCGAGTTGGCGTGTCCGACATTGTTTACAGCCCAACCCGACGTGAAGTCCAGGTACTCTTTGTCTTCAACGTCCCATACCCGAGTGCCTTCGCCCCGCGCGATGACAACCGGCTGGCGGCGCACAACGAACATGTAGTATTTGCTTTCTTTATCCATCCATTCTGTGGTCATATTATTGCCCTCCGGTGAGTTCTTTCAGGCGTTCAAGCGCCTCTTCCAATGTTTCGATATCTAATTTAATGCTGTCCAACGCATCTGAAACGGTCCCTATCTGGCCCCCGATCGTATCGGAGCCCTCCGGCGTCGTTGCGGCTGGGGTCGTCGTGGTTGGCCCTGCCGATGATGGCGAATCGCCGCTGCCTGCGACGAACGATCGATCGTCAGTTAGCTCTGCCAGCGCCAGTTCCAGCGAGTCTTCCATCACTACCTTGTCGGCTGTGCTGAGAATGACGCGCTTCAATTCAGGGAAGTTGACACCCTCGGCCCTGATGTATACAGGCTCGGCGTACAGAAGACTGTTGCCGATAGGTATGACCAAGAGGTTGCCACGGATACACACCGAACCAGCCGAGCATCTCAATGTAAACCAAGCAGAGATGTCCTGGTCGTTGTCGATTCTGGCCTCAACCTGCTCGGGGCCGTCCACATTCAGGTCCTTCGGGAAATTGAACGCGAGGAGCTTGCCGTAATGCTCTCCATCACTGCGCGCGGCCATCCAACCTATGAGGTTTTTGCGCTGACTCGGAGTGTAGGGGAATAGGAGAACGAACTCCTCTTTCTCCTCGCCAGGGAGTTTCATTATTACGTAGTACGGGCGGACTGGCTGGAATGTGTCCGACTGGCCGAATTTCTCGTTGGGAGTTTCCCACAAGTCAACATTGTTGTAGAAGTTTTGCGGGTCCTGCATATGATACTTGATATATTTTTCCGCTTGTACCGCGAAAAAATCCAGTGGGTAACGGACATGCTCTCGCAGACCCGCGGGCATCTCAGAGCCGTCGGTGAACAGGTCTGGGAAAATCTTGGCGTAGGTCTGGATGATCGGGTCGGTCGTGTCCCAAATGTAGAACGTCAGGTCGCCGTTGTAAGCGTCCATCGTGATTTTGACGCTATTTCGCATATAGTTGAACGTTCCGGTTTCGATGTCACCCGAAGGGTCCGAGTAAGGGAACATGTCGGTCGCGGTGTAAGCATCCTGTATCCAGGTCAGCTTTCCGTTTTCGACGACGATATACGGGTCGGCGTCCAAGATGAGGAAAGGCGCAACCGTCGCGATACGTTCCTCAATTGATCGGCGATACTGGAGTCGACTATCGCCGGTAATCTGATTGCTGATCAACAAGTTGAAGTCGCCAATTTGCCAAGTGTAGGCCAACTTACGGAATATCGAACTCATCCGAACGCCGCCAGTTCCATCGTATCTATTGCGAATCAAGTCGTCGCCAGACGTCTGGTAGTCAAGTTCTTCGGTCGCGGAATTTGCCACAATGTGATGTAACGTGTTTTCGCCATAGTAGATACGCGGATTCTCGACGACCAAATCAGGCCCGCCGATTGAGTCCTCGATTCCAACGGGTATCGTCCCGTCGTTGGGTATATCCTTGGCGAAGAACGTCGGCCTGCCCTCCGGGGTAAAATCGGTTACTGGACTCATCGCGATCCCCATACCGTGTGTATAGACCAGCTTGGTGTTGACCCAAGTCTGTGACTCGGCTGACAAACCTTCGGGCGCGATTTCGCGAGCTGAAACCGCAACCTGACGGTACTCACCCCCCAGGGTGTAGCGGTCCATATCTGCGTCTATGAAGTCGTAGTAAGGTCGGATTGCCTGTATCTGCCTGTAAACGTCGGCCAATGGCCGTGGGTCCCACAGGCGAATGTTGTTTATCGTCGTAATATTCTCTCGAATCAGATCCGCGGTGATCTCGGTTTCTGCCGGGTAGAATTGCTCCTCGATACGATCGAGGGCGAATCCGATACGAGTGAACTCGATGTTGCGGCCGATATATTCTGCCTCTTTGACAAACTCGTTCGGCGTGACCGAGAACCGTTGTATCAGCGCAGGCCATCCGGCCCCTAGCAAAAGCGCAAACACCAACCACAGAGCCACCGCGCCGACCAGTACTCTAACGCTCCTCATATATGCGTTCACAAGCATCAAAATACCCGATGCTGTGGCAATGATCGTCGTTATTAGAAGCGCCGGCTGCCGGGCATTCAGGTCTGTGAACATCGCTCCGAATATCGCGCCCCGATCGGCAAGCACCAGTTCCCAGCGGTCCAACCAGTGGCCCCAAGCGAGGGTGAACATAATAAGGGCGCCAATTATGGAAAGGTGCAGTTTCATCATCGGCGTGAGGGTGAAACTGACGCCTCTCAGGCTGTAATTTACGAAGTGCAGAGCAACTGTCGCCAGCAACACAACGATCAGCGCGCCCAACAACCAACCTTGAACGAATGTCAAAATTGGAAGGTCGAAAACGTAGAACGAAACAGATTTGCTGTAAACCGGTTCGACTAACGAGAATTCAGTAGCATTTCTGAATCGGAGGAATAGCTCCCAACGCGAGGAAAATACCGTCCCGAATACAATTGAAAGTATCGCTCCTGCGCCTATGGTTCCAAAAATCACCGCTTTGTTCAAAACCACGATGAGTTCCGGAGGTAGTGGCAGCGTGACTTCGCCTTTGCTCTGCTTGAAGCCGAACCACAGGCTAACCGACACGATCGGGGCAAATATAACCATTCCCACCAAGAACATGATAATTTTGGTGGACAGAATCTTGGTGTAGACGCTTTTGAACCCCAGAGCGTCATACCATAAGAGGTCCGTGTATATCGACCTGCCGATGGTCGAAATCACGAAGATGGCAACAATCAGCGCCAGGACCGCGCCCCATTTCAAAAATGGCCCGAAATTGGTCGGGATGTTCTGAATTATGTCAATTGGAGGTTCGCCGTTGCGTTCGAAATCTTCAGCCATGCTTCAGTTATCCAATCTGTGTTCCCATGGGTTTGCCGTTCAGTGAGGCCCGCAAAGCGCCGGGCAGTCGACCGTCGATAATCTGGGAGTTTCCGCCGTCACGAAGGGCTTGCAAGCAAGCTTCGATTTTAGGAATCATGCCGCCTGCGATTACTTGAGACCGAATCAACTCCTGCGCCTGGCGCTCGGTCAGCCGAGGAATTAACCGACGCGAAGAATCCAGAACGCCCTCGACGTCTGTCAAGAATATCAGACGGCTGGCGTTGAGCGCTGCCGCAATCTCGCCCGCGGCTGTGTCGGCATTTATGTTGAGAAGCGAGCCTGCAAAGTCGGGATCGTCGTCAACCGCGGTGGCAACGGGAGCGATAACAGGGATGCAACCCGCGGCGATGACAGTTTCGACAATCAACGGGTCGACATGAGTGATGGAACCAACATAACCGAGGTCGGGGTCTTTAATTACAGCCTGGAGCAATCCTGCATCGGCGCCACTGATTCCTGCCGCTCTTGCACCTAGCTTATTCAGGTCTCTCACGAGTTCTTTGTTAATCAAGCCACCCAATACCGCTACAACGATCTCCAGGCTGGCCTTGTCTGTCACCCTCAGACCGTCTTTGAACGTGGCTCGGATACCTTGTTTCGTCATCCACTCGGAGATTATCTTTCCACCGCCATGAACAACGACTGGGCTCGCGCCTTCCTTTTGTAGCGCGACAAGGTCATGGAGCGTGGTGTCATGCTCGCCAAGCGTGCTGCCGCCGATTTTTACTACAGTCGTCCCAAGATAATTAGGCTCCTTTTGCATCGGTTATCGATAGCCCTCGCGTCGGAGGCAGAGCAGCCCTAGAGCGCTCGACCAATTGAGGCAAACTTCGGTGTTGTCGACGTTTAGTATCGAGATTTAGGTCGAGTAGGCAGAATTAAACGTCACGTACTCTTCAGTCAAATCGCAGCCCCACGCGGTGGCGACCCCAGTCCCAATGTTCAGCGCGATTCTGAATTGGACTTCAGCGACATTCATGCCGGCGATCACGGCGTCGGAATAGTAGGGGATCGCAATTCCTTCGTGGACGATGTGTATGTCGTTGACAAAAATGTCGATGTTCGGCTCGTTGAGTTCGATGCCGCTCTTTCCCAATGCCATCATCAATCTGCCCCAGTTTGGGTCTTTGCCGTGCACCATTGCCTTAACGAGGTTGGAAGATGCGATTTCCCTGGCTCCTGCGCGAGCATCGGCGCTTGACGCTGCGCGTTCAACCGTCACGGCGAATATGCGCTCTGCGCCTTCGCCGTCTCTTACCAATTCTTTGGCATGGTGAATCGCTATCTGATTCAGCGCTTCTTGGAACACTCCGGCCGATTCGGAGTCTGCGGTTATCTGCGCTCCGCCAGCGGCGCCATTGGAGAACAGCAACACAGTGTCGTTGGTGCTCTGGTCTCCATCGACATCAATCATGTTAAAACTCAAATCCACGGCTGCCGAGAGGGCGTTTTGCAAAAATCCAGCTTCGACATCTGCGTCAGTGGTCAAGAAACATAGCATCGTCGCCATGTTCGGGTGGATCATGCCCACGCCTTTCGCGGCGCCTCCAATGGTGTAAGTAGCCGCGTCGACTTGGAATGACACTGAGGCGTGTTTGGCGCGTGAGTCGGTGGTCATAATGGAGCGAGCGAAGGCTTCGCCGCCCTCTGAAGTTAACTCGACATTGGGGATGGCCTTGCGAATCAGGGCCATCGGCAATTCGACGCCTATCATCCCGGTGCTGCTGACCAGCATGGAGTCTTCATCAACCTCGGCGTGTCCGGCAGCGAGAGTGGACAGGTCTTTGGCATCTGAGAATCCTTGCGGCCCAACAGCGCAATTGGCGCAACCGCTGTTCGCCACGACCCCACGAGCTGTGGCGTCCGCGGCCTTTTCTTTCGTCACAGTCACCGAAGGTGAAAGTATCTTGTTAGTGCTATATGTGCCAGCTACGGATGCGGGCGACTCAGAGACCAAAATTCCGAGATCAAGCACGCCTTCTCCAGGTGTCTTCAAGCCCGCAAAAGTGCCTCCGGCCAGATATCCTTTGGCTGAGGTTACTGTTCCTTCAGAATTGAACTCGATCTGTTCGCCCATTCGTGACCCTCTAAAGCCCTGCCAATGTGATGTTTTTGCTCGTCGCCAAAGCCCGCACACAGGCGTAAATTGGCTACGGCAGTATAACACAAGCCCCTGTGAGTGGAAAACTGCGAATTACTTGAGGGTGTAGGACGTTGTGATACAATATCCCCCGCTTGAATACTCATGGCGGGAGGTAGTCATTTCAATGACGTCCAACATCGTTTTATCGACTAAAGAATACAATGTAGTAGGCACGCGACCCATTCGCCACGATGGTTACGACAAGGTGACCGGCAAAGCGCTTTACAGCGCGGACATGAATCTGCCTTCCATGCTATTCGGCAAAGTGCTCAGAAGCCCTCATGCCCACGCCATCATCAAGTCCATCGACACGAGCAAAGCAGAAGCGCACCCAGATGTCAGGGCGGTCGTTACTTCAGCGGACTTCGTGCTTCACGAAAACAAACCGATTCTGCTGTCGTCCGGCGGTATCCCCCAGAATATGTTTCACCGCTCCAGCAACTGTCTGGCAAGAGGCAAGGTGTTTTACAAAGGTCACGCCGTCGCCGCGGTTGCTGCCGACACTGTGCACGCTGCCGAGGAAGCTATGAGCCTGATCGAGGTTGAATACGAGATTCTGCCCGCCGTTACCGATGTCGAAAGCGCAATGGCAGAAGGCGCTCCTCAGCTTCACGACAACATACCTGGAAACGTCGCCAGTCATACTGAGCTCGAACTCGGAGACCTTGAAAAGGGTTTCGCAGAAGCCGACTTGGTGATGGAAAAAGTGTACCGCACCAACACTGTTCATCAGGGTTACATCGAGCCTCACTCGGCAACCGCATGGTGGACGCCTCAAGGCAAGATAACCATCTGGGGGAGTTCCCAGGGTCACTTCCCGGTACGGGACTTGACAGCATCCGTGCTGGGAGTCGACGAGTCGGACATCAAAGTCATCCCGTTGGAGATCGGTGGAGGTTTCGGGGGGAAGACCACCATTTACCTGGAGCCTGTTGCCGCCGCGCTCTCCAAGAAAACCGGGGCCCCGGTGAAGGTCTCTATGAGCCGGACCGATGTTCTGGAAGCATCCGGGCCTACGTCTGGCTCGATGATGAAACTCAAAATGGGTGTCACGAACGAAGGCAAAATCACCGCTGGACAAATCGAACTGAACTTCGAAGCCGGCGGATTCCCTGGTTCCCCTGTTGGTGGAGCAGCCCAATGCCTGTTCTCGCCATATGACATCGCGAACCTTCGTGTCGACGGCTACGATGTAGTCGACAACAAGCCCAAGTCAACCGCTTATCGAGCGCCAGGCGCTCCAATCGGCGCTTTTGCGGTCGAATCCATGATCGATGAGATTTGCGAGAAGCTGTCGATCGATCGGTTGGAGTTTCGTATCATGAACGCCGCCAAAGAAGGCACTCGGAGGGTCAACGGCGTCGTAAACCCACCCATCGGCGCGATTGAGACACAGGAAGCGGCCAAGAACCACGACCACTGGTCAACTCCTCTAGAAGGAGCGAACCGCGGACGCGGCGTTGCCACTGGGTTCTGGATGAACGGCGCCGGAGCCGCATGCGCCACGGCCAACGTCAACTTCAACGGAACCGTGAACCTGACCATTGGCTCGGTAGACATCGGCGGAACCCGACCAGGCGCGGCAATGCAGTTCGCAGAAGTCCTGGGGATTCCAGTCGAAAGCGTCAACCCGCAGGTCGGTGACACGGACACTATCGGTTGGACCTCCATGACTGGTGGTTCGGGCGCAGCCTTCAAGACCGGCTGGGCGTCCTATGAAGCCGCTCAAGACGTCAAACGCCAGATGATCGACAGGGCAGCGATGATCTGGGAGCGGCCTGCCGAAGAAATCGAGTTGGTTGACGGGGTGTTCAGGCATGTTTCCGACAACGAATTGAGCATGACTTTCGCAGAATTGGCTGGTGAGGCATCAGGAACGGGCGGGCCGATCGTTGGCTCCGCGAACCTCAATCCCAGCGGCGCCGGCAGCGCGTTCGCGACTCATATAGTCGACGTCGAAGTCGACCCAGACACAGGCAAGGTCGAAGTGTTGCGATACACAGCGGTCCAAGACGCGGGCAAAGCCATCCATCCCAGCTACGTCGAAGGCCAGATTCAAGGAGGCGCCGCACAGGGCATTGGCTGGGCGCTGAACGAAGAATATTACATGGCCGCAGATGGCCAGATGATGAACTCCAGCCTGCTCGACTACCGCATGCCGACCTCTTTGGACCTCCCGATGATCGACACCGTGATCGTCGAAGTCGCCAACCCGATGCACCCTTACGGGGTGCGCGGAGTCGGCGAGGTCTCGATAGTTCCACCATTGGCGGCAATGGCGAACGCGATATATGACGCGGTCGGTGTGAGAATGGACACACTGCCCATGAATCCTGCGTCGGTTCGGGCTGCCATAGCCGCTAATAACGGTGACTAACCGAGACGACTGATCGCCGATGAGTTAAAAGAGTCTGAGCAACGCGAAGTCACTCAGGCTCTTTTTCAATAATATGACGATGGGCGGTACGAGACTACTCTTCTGACACCTTCACTAGCAGCTTCCCGAAATTCTCGCCTGACATCATGCCGATGAAAGCTCGCGGGGCGTTCTCTATGCCCTCTACAACGTCCTCGCGGTACCGGAGCGTTCCAGACTTGATCCAACCGGCCATTCGCTGGCGGGCGCGTTCGAAGTTTCCTGCGAATTTCCCAACGAGAAACCCCTCCATTTTCGCCTGATTTGTTATTAATAGCCGCATGTTTCTCGGCGCCATCTCAGGCTCGGCAAGGTTGTACTGTGAAATCTGTCCGCAAACGGATATCCGAGCGCCAGTGTTTATGTGTTCCATCACTGCGTCGGTGATGTGGCCGCCTACGTTGTCAAAATAGACGTCCACGCCTTCGGGACAGAGGTTTGAAAGAGCCGAATTTACGTCCTCGGTCTTGTAGTTGATTCCGTAGTCGAAACCTAAATCGTTGATAACATAGTCCACTTTTTGGGCGGTCCCGGCTATTCCAACGACCTTGCAACCCATGATTCGCGCGATCTGACCGACAACCTGACCCACAGCGCCTGATGCCGCAGAAACCACGACTGTATCTCCTGGTTCAGGCTGGCCTACATCTAGAAGGCCGAAATACGCAGTCATGCCAGGCATTCCGAGAACCCCCAATGCGGTAGACAGCGGGCCGAGTCCGCGGTCCACTTTTCTGAGGTCTGACCCGTCGGACGTCGCATATTCTCGCCATCCAAGCGAGCCATTGACGATGTCTCCCGCCTGGAACGCAGGCGTCCTAGACTCGATCACCTCTCCGACGATGCCGCCGACCATGACTTCGCCAATCTGCACCGGCGGAGAGTACGAAGGAGCGTCGCGAATGCGGCCCCTCATGTATGGGTCAAGCGAGAGCCACATGGTTCGCACCAAAACCTCACCTTCGGAGGGGGAGGGAATTGGCGATTCTACTGCGCGAAAGTCGGACTCTGATGGAATCTCGTCCGGTCTTGAAGCCAACACGATTTCACGATTTACTGTAGCGGGCAAGGCGCGCGTCTCCTGACTTGCGACCTCACCCGAACCATCGCGTGACGCCGCGTTATTTGAAATTCTTCTCTCCGGCCTTGATTGGGACCTGAATGCAGTTCTCAAAGGGCGTCAGAGGGCAACTCCATTTCTCGTTGTAGGCGCAGTATGGATTGTAGGCGTAGTTGAAGTCAACCACGATCTTCCCGTCATGGGTCTGTTCCACATCAAGGTAACGTCCTGCGCCGTAAGTCTCCTTCCCGCGTCGCATCGACGAACGGCAGAAAGAACTCGCCTCCGTGATCGTATCGGTACAGCGTGAGTTTGGCTGGCGCGCCCTTTACGTCAAACGAAATTTTCCCCATCGCTGATATGACGTAACACCGCCGGCGCTTGTCTGCATCTCGATGATGTCGTGACCGTCAATCAGATCAGGTTCGATGACGTATTTCAGATCGTCGCATTCTTTATAATAATTCAGTCCATCGAACGTTGCCTGTTGCTCGTGGGTTAACGGCGCTTGATGGTCGTGACCAAAGAAGTGATCCTTGGCCTCGCGGAATTCGTTTATTTCGGTCATTTGTTGCCCCCTCCTGTGGAGTGTCTTATTGACTTAGACGCGAAACCTGCAAGAAGGACGCAACGATGCGACTCAGCCTTCGTATACGGCTCGTCCACCGATGACGGTCTGTTCAATGGGAATATCTATGATGCCGAATGGGTCCACCGTCGTGATGTCATGACTGAGGACCACCAGGTCCGCGAGTTTGCCCACCTCTATAGAACCTTTGATGTCTTCTTCAAATGATGCGTATGCGCCGTTCTGAGTGTAGAGTCTCAACGCTTCTTCGACGCTGATGCGCTGGCTGGCGCCCCAGAGTTTGCCGTTCATATCGGTGCGTGTGACGCAGCTTTGAATCCCCATCAACGGCTCAAACGGCCCGGGCGGGTAATCGGTCGCACCCGTGGACACAACGCCGCTGTCGATGAACGACCGCTGGGCGAACATCCACTCCAATCGGTCTTCGCCGTAAAACCCCATTTTTTCGCCGTGGTAGTACACGTAAGTGCAGAAGGGCGTCGCCACAGTCCCGAGTTTGTTCATTCGGCTCAAAATATCGGGATTCACAAGGGTGCAATGTTCGATGCGATGCCGGGGGTCATTCCTCGGGTTCTCTCGTTGCGCTTTCTCGTACGCATTCAACACCATGTCGATTGCCAAGTCGCCGTTGGCGTGAATGGCGACTTGGAACCCAGCCTGGTGCATCTCCATAACGGCGGTCTCGGTCTCCTCCGCCGTCATGGTGAGGATGCCGTGATCGTCTGAGTCGACGTATGGCTCCGACAGGTAGGCGGTACGAGCCGCGATCGCTCCGTCGGAGACCATCTTGATGCCGCCGATTCTCAGACGGTCGTCGCCAAACCCGGTCTTCACCCCCGCGTCTCGTAGGGCCGGGAAGTGGGGGTGTCCCATCAGCATGTAAACGCGCAGGCTGAGGTCTCCGTTGTCACGGCCCTCCTGATAGGTGTTCAACTCCAAATTGGAGACACGGGCGTCATGAACGCTGGTGAGTCCGGCGGCGGTAAGCATTCCACAGATGGTTTTGAGGCCGTGCCGACGCACTTCGGCCGTGACCTCCGGCACCAATTCTTGAGCGGGTTCTGCGGCGCGCTCGTAAAGCACCCCGTTCAGTTCGCCTGTGTCGGGCTTCCGGCCCAGCCTGCCGCCAGCGGGGTCTTCGGATTCGTTGTGATAGCCCGACAATTCCAGCGCGACGGAGTTCAGATAGTAGACGTGACCGGCCCGATGGGAGACCATGATCGGGAGCTCGTCAGACACGGCGTCCAGGTCGTCTTTGTCCAGAAACCGGTTCTCCTGAGTTTTGGTGTCGTCGAACTTGAATCCCTGAATCCACTGACCCCGGCTGGCGGAATCAACTCGCTCTCTCAGGGCGCCCTGGATTTCTGCAATCGAGCGCTGGTCGCAGTCCGCCGCCATGACGTGCCGAGTTCCACTGCTCAAAACGTGAATGTGGGCGTCGATGAAGCCAGGAACTATCGTCTTGCCTCGCATGTCTTGAATGTTGGTGCCCGGTCCAATGAGGCCCTCGATGTCGGAATCACTGCCCACGCCGACAAACTTGCCGTCCTTCATCGCCAAAGCCTGAGCGTGTGGGGTGTTCGGATCAACCGTGATTATGTTGGCGCCCTTGAATACTGTGTCTGCCTGGAAACTGCTCGCAACCATGTTGTGCTCCCTAAATTTGAATGGGCGATGAACTTGCGCGTATGTTATCAGCGCTTCAATACTTGAACAATCCGCGAACTCGCCGTCTTAACAGGTGAACAGTTGTTGAGATGAGGTCTCACTTGACCGTGCTGCCGGAAGATGATATTTTCAAGTAACCCTGATCGTTGTCCGTTTCGACTTCTGAGCAGTATTGAGACTGAGTATCAATATGGTTGCATCACAATTTCGGCCAGACCTGATGTCCGTGATCGAAGACATGGGATATCGCATAACGCAACCGAGGCGGGACGTGGTTAAGTTGCTGGAAACAAAACCTGATGGGTTTGGCGCTGAGGAGATCCACGGAGCGCTTCCAGAGGTTGGCAGAGCTACCGTGTACCGGACGATACGCCTTCTGCTGGACATCGGAGTGATCTGCAAACTGGTGATGCGGGACGGTTCGACAAAATACAGCCTCGCCAGAGTGGAGCATCATCACCATCTTGTTTGCGTGCGATGCGGCACGGTGGAGGAGTTTCTAGACTCCACCATTGAGCGTCTGGTGAGGGCGATCGGCGCCGAAGTGTCTGGAGAGATTCTGGGCCATCGCATTGAGTTCGACGTCATCTGCAAAACCTGCCTGGATTCCGCAAACTGATGATCTATCAGCAATCCTGAGATCGTATGCGGCCTTGATTTCAATTGAGACATAGTATCAAAATAAACCTTCAGTCGTCGTTAACGATAACCGTTGTATCGGTGATATCAATATTAGTTTTGAGTTGTTCTTCGACTTCGAACACAGCCACAATGACCGACGAACCAGTACAACAAAATGAGCCAATTCGACTGGTCACAACCCTTTACCCATTGGAGTACTTCGCCAAGACCATTGGTGGAGACCTCGTTGAAGTGACAAACCTGATCGCCCCAGGGGTCGAAGCTCACGACTTCGAGCCATCCCCCCACCACATGCGGCTGATGAGGGAAGCAGACATCATCGTGTACAACGGATCAGGATTCGAGCCGTGGATGGAACGCGCACTCGACGGGCTGAATGGTGACACCAGAATCGTGGTAGAAGCGTCTCTCGGGCTGGTAGACGGAAACGATAACAACAGTACTAACGTGGACTCGGAAGAACGCACGGACCCGCACGTATGGCTCAATCTCGACAACGCCGCGAAGCAGTCCGAAAAGATCAGAGATTCTCTGGCTGAGATAGCGCCAATTGACGTTGAATCGATTCGGTCCAACACCAGAAACCTTCTCGATGAACTTGCCGAAATCGACACTGAATTTAGTGAAACGATTCAGGGCTGCGCTAAGGACACATTCGTGACCTCACACTCGGCATTCGGACACCTCGCAGATCGATACGGCTTGGTCCAAATTCCTTTGTCTGGATTGTCGCCTGAATCGGAGCCTTCGCCTGGAACATTGGCTGATATGGTCACGAGGATCAGGGAGTCAGGCGTGGCTTACATTCTTGCAGAGCCGGCCACAAGCAAGCGGTTGTCGGAAACAGTGGCTGCAGAGGTAGGAGCGGAAATCCTGCCGCTGCACCCGTTGGAGTCGCTGACGCCGGATCAAATGGCGGCCGGGGATGATTTCATGTCCATCATGCTCGTTAACCTGAACACGCTGAAAATCGCTCTGGAGTGCGCTTCATGACCGTCAACGAACGAAATGGCTCCAGCGCCAACGGCGTCAATCTGGAATTTCGTAACGCCACTTACGGCTACGAAGCCATCGATGTGGTGCAGGACATCAGTTTCACAGTGGAGCAAGGCGATTTCGTTGCGTTGCTCGGACCAAACGGGAGTGGCAAAACCACGCTGGTGAGGTTGGCTCTTGGCTTGGTCAATCCCACTCGCGGCGAAGTGTTGCTGTTCGGCGCTCAAGCGCATCGATTCAGAGATTGGCATCAAGTTGGCTACGTGCCCCAGACCGTGGAAGGAATCCACACGCAATTTCCGGCCACCGTCGAAGAGATCGTATCGCACGGATTATATAAAGGCTTCGACCCGACTCGTTTCTGGAAGCTCGGAATTCCGGAGTCAGTGAGAATCAGCATGGAAGCGGTTGGCGTCGCCAATCTGAGGAAGCGTCGGATTTCGGCGCTGTCGACCGGCCAGCAACAACGCGTGTTGATCGCCCGGAGCCTGGTCAGAGACCCGAAAATCCTATTACTGGACGAACCAGAAGCGGGCGTTGATGCGGCAGGGCAGGAGCAGCTCTACTCGATCCTCAGACGGCTGAACACCGAGGACGGCATCACGATTCTGATGGTGTCCCATGACATTGGCGCCGTGATGCGCGAAGCCAAAACGGTAGCGTGCATTAACCGAACCCTGGTGTTTCACGGGCCGGCTCATCACATTACACAGCGGGAACTGTCTGACCTATATGGACTGCCGATGGACGTGCTGGTCCACGATCTCATGCACGAGCATAGATAATGCCGGAGATATTCCAGTACGATTTCATGATTCGGGCTTTCGTAGGAGGGGTGCTCGTTGGCGCGTTGGCTCCGGCCCTCGGAGTGTTTCTGGTTCTTCGCCGTTTGGCGTTGATAGCTGACAGCCTGTCGCACGTCGCATTGACAGGGGTGGCCTTCGGACTGCTGACCAAGACGTTTCCGCCCATCGCTGGGCTTCTTGCCACATCCACCGCGGCGGTGGCAATCGAGACCGTCAGGTTAAAACGACTGATGCCTGGAGACGTCGCCCTGGCAGTAGTGCTGTACTCCGCGTTGGCTGTGGCGGTTGTTGTCATTGGATTGGCAGGCGGATTCAACGTCGATCTGTTTTCATACCTATTCGGGAGCATCTTGACGGTCAACAACACAGACCTGTGGTTGTTGGCGGCTCTGGCTGCGGTCGTCATCACCTTTGTGGTGTCATTTTATCCAGAGTTGGCCCAGAGTTCATTCGACACTGATCTCGCGAGGGTCAGCGGCGTCCGTGTATTCGGCGTGAACCTGGTTCTTGCTATCCTGACCGGCGCGACGATCACGCTGTCCATGAGGGTTGTGGGGGTGCTTCTCGTTGGAGCGCTCATCGTGGTGCCGGTGATGGTGAGCCTTCGTGTCGCCACCGGACTGAGACCAGCCATCGGATTAGCTGTGGCAATTGGAATCGGAAGCTCACTATTTGGGCTGACCATCGCGTTCTACGCAAACGTTGCAGCCGGCGGCGCTATCGTTCTGACCTCTGTCGGAATTCTGGTTCTGACGATGGCAACCGAATACGTCGTTGGCAAGGTTCGGGCCTAATTTCGCTATTCCAATTCGTCCAGATATGCCTGAAGCTCAACGGGCAGATCGGACCGAAACTCGACATCCTCCAACGTGACCGGATGCTGAAATCCAAGTCTGTGGGCGTGAAGGAAGTGACGCCCAAGATTCGGGTCCGCCCGGCCGTATGTTTCGTCTCCGATTACTGGATGCCCGATTGACGCAAAATGCACACGTATTTGGTGAGTCCTGCCGGTGACGGGTTTCACGTCGGCCAGAGTCTTGTTCGCGTAGATCGTGACCGCAGAATATGCGGTCTGAGAGGCTCTTCCATTGTCATCCAGCGCCATGCGTTTTCGATTGGTCGGGTCTCGACCAATTGGTGCGTCGATGAGCGCTTCTTTGGGAGTCAGGATTCCAGCGACCAGCGCGGTGTAGCGCTTGTCGAATTTCCTGTTTTTGAGCGCCGCAGAGAGAGTGGTATGCGCGGCATCGGTCTTCGCGACCACCATCAGCCCGGAAGTGTGCATGTCGAGACGGTGAACGAGGCCGGGCCTCATGACACCGCCGACGCCACCAACATTCGGTCGCATGCCTAGCAGTCCATTGACGAGCGTGGTGTCAGGGTGTCCAGGACCGGGATGCACAGGCAATCCGGCAGGTTTGTCCACAACCATAATGTGGTCGTCTTCGTACACCACGTCGATGGGGATGTCCTGAGGAAGCATGTGAGACGGGATCGGATCAGGAACACGGATTTCGACTTCCTGTTCAGTTTTGAGTCGGTATCCGGCGTTGGAGGAAATTCCGTCAACTGTCACTTCTCCGTCAACGATAAGCCGCTTGATCCGCGTGCGCGACAGGTCGCCGCACAGGTCAGCAAGGAACGAGTCGAGGCGAACGCCTGACCCTTTGGATCTGAACTTCCTCAGCGTCACGAGTCTTGTTCGCCGGTTGCTTGCAACGGCTCTGGCTCTTTCGATTCTTCGGGCGTCAAAAGCAAAGTGGCGATCATCAGAGTCATGCCCACTACGATAGACGAATCCGCCAGATTGAATATCGGCCATGCGCCTACGTCGATAAAGTCTGTGACTCTGCCAGCAACTAGCCTGTCGATCAAGTTTCCTATCGCTCCGCCTAGCAACAAGCCAATCGTCATTCTGGTGACAAGTTTGCTTTCAGTCTGACTTCGATAGAAGTATATGATGAATCCGATAGCCACGACTGAGGCTATCGTCAGTACGAATGTCTGATCCTGGAATAATCCAAACGCAGAGCCTGTGTTCGTCCCGTGAGTGAAGCGAAAAATCCCTTCGGCCGGCCACGATTCGCCAATGCTCAATTTTGCGCGAACGATCGCTTTGGTGATCTGGTCAGACGCGAGCACGATCGCCACTATCAAGGCGAGCAACCAGTCCTTGTAGAAGGGGATCGGCCTCGCGCGACCATCCGACGAGTCGTTTTGTTGATGAATGTCCATCGCTCCATAACTTACGGTTTTGGGCTTATTTGGAGGATAACATACTCAAAGTCAATCGACTCAGATAATCGTCAGATCATTCCGGTTCGGAGCCACTTGCCCCGCATGTAGTACCAGGTGAATATGAACAACCGCAGCGTCATGCCGACCACGATGGCCCAGGGAATCCCGTATTCCTCCAACGCCGTGTACTGAGACAGGACGAAAGCCAACGGCAACTCGACGGCCCACATTGTTGACACCGTCACCACCATTGGGGCAAACGTTGCGCCAGTTGTGTTAAACGACTGAGTGAACACCTGGACGGCATTCATCGAGAAATATCCAATCGCCAAAATTTGAAGCCACAGGGCGGCCTTGTCGACAAATTCCGGGTCGCTGTTGAACAGCGAAGCCACAGGCTCCGACAATATGAGGAACACAGCGGCGATTGACAGACTGGCAACGCTGGCATAAACCTGAGCCCACATTACGGATTGCTTTGCTCTCTCTGGCAGTTCTGCTCCCAGATTCTGGCCTGCCAACGCGCCGGCCGATCTACCCAAGCCTCTGCTTGCATGGTTCACGGTGTTCTCGGCGCGGCGGGAGAGCGCGTAGGCGGCCAGGGCCACGTCACCGAACGGCACGACCAAGCTGACGACGATCAACTGGGAGACAGCCCGTTGCGCGCCCGTCACGGACGCTGGGACTCCGACCTTAACGACTCGCCAGATGAGTGTCCAGTCGATGTAGTACCCTTTGAAAGTAAGGTGAAGCCTCGATGTTCCTGTGACCAGCGCTCGAAAATTCATGCCCACGCCAAGGACTTGAGCAATCAGGTTTGCAATCGCAGCTCCTGCCAATCCGAAGGTCGGAAACCACCAGATGCCAAATATGAGGATTGGACTCACCACGAAGTGCGTTACCCGGGTCACAGTGGCGGCCCTCAAAGGGGTCATGCTGTCGCCAGATGACTGCAGCGCTCCAGCGGTCAGACGTTGATACCCCATCATCGCCATCGCGAGAAATTGGATCCGCATGTAAGGGCCGGCCTCCGAGACGACTTCATCGCTCAGACCCATAATTCGCAAAAGCGGGTAGGTGAGTACCATTCCGATAGCGACCACAAGCGCAGAGTACATAGTGGTCAAAGTCAACGCCTGGAGCATAACGTGGTTGGCGTACTCGATGTTCTTCGCGCCGACTGCCCTGGAGATCATTGACCGCATGCCCGCGTCGAGGCCCATGCGAGCAGTCATGGTCATCATCAAGAAGGTTTGAGCGACGCCCAGGCCTGCGATTGCGTGGAATCCGATACGGCCTGCCCACACAAGATCGGCTAATTGGTCAACTACGCTGAGGAAGCTTTCGGTAATCTGCGGCCATGCTAGAAACCACAAATTTTTCGGGATGCTGCCTTTAGTGAGGTCTTTTGTCGCGTATTTTGAACGACGTCCGCGTCTCCGGTGTGGCGCCGTTTTTTCGTCAGATTCAGTTGACGATACGGCGGTTGTGGAGCGTGGGGAGGTGTTCGGTTGGTCGGTTGGTTCTTCGGCCATTCGTGCCCTTCCTGCGACACGCTGGCTGGTCGACCAACGTCTCACAATGCGTAAACCGTACTTCATTAAACTGAGGTCGTCAAACCACTAAATAATTGTCGATACATATTTCGAGAATATATGTGTTAGAATTACATGTAACTACAAATAGCAAGAGTGGAGATTACAAATGACCAACGGCAAAGAAAAACAGGAAGACGCTCAAGATAGTCAGGACAATCAGGATACGCAAGAAACTCGGGAGACCACAGAGCGACACAGGACCATCACGATAGGCCTGGAGAATATGGAAGACGTTGATAGGGTGGTGCGCGATGCTGTGACCCGCAGTATGGACGCGGCAACCACGGTTGGCGACACAATCAAAGAAACGATTCTGAAGGTCAAGACAGCCCGGGATTCGGTCGTGATGGTGAGGGTCAACAAGGACAGCCTCAACAAACTGGATGTGCTTGTCGATTCCGGCTTGAATGCCAGCCGTTCCGAGGCCGCGGCGTTTATGATCGCCGAAGGCATCCAGGCTAAGAAGGACCTGTTCTCCAAGATTTCAGAGAAGACGGAGATGATCCGAAAGACCCGCGAAGATCTGCGAAAATTGCTAGACGAGGATGATCTTCCTCAGGATTCGAAATCCAAAGAGGAATAATCGGTTCTCGGAGAGATCCGACTAGAGGATCGAGGCCAGCATCGCTCTAAGCTGGCTTCGATCCATTTGCTCTGGCAACGGATCAATACGGGACCAGATTGTGTTTTCTACAATAGTGTCGATGTCTCGCTCGGCAAGGCCCAGGCCGCTCAGAGTGGTTTCCAGGCCGCACCTGCTCATGATCTGACGAATCCGCTCTACAGCGGCATCCAGATCAGACACGCCCAGAGCATTCCACAAGGCATCAGTCTTGTGGGCGATCGCAGGCGCCGCATGTCTAAGGAATCCTCCTAAGGTAATCCCGACCGCCTGACCGTGTTCAATCCCCCAGTAGAGTGTCAGAGGCCCACCGATGGCGTGGCACGCGTTGGGCCGGCTGTTGGAATAGGCGGCGCCCGACATGGATGCGGCAAGCGCGCAAGCGGCCCTAGATTCCATGTCGCCCTGAATGGCCGAGCGTTCGAGGTTGGTCGCGAACGCCCGAATTACGTCTATATCCAGAGCATCGGATATGGGCTGGGAGTCTCGGTTCCAGTACGACTCGAAAGCGCTGGTGAAGGCGTCCATTCCGGTATTGGCAGCCAACGATGTGGACATCGACATCGTCAAATCCGGGTCAACGATAGCCACTTCCGGAAACATCATTGGCCCACCAATCCCGTAGTGTTTCTTCCCTTCCAAATCCCAGAGGGCTGAGCCTGACGTCACCTCGCTGCTGCTCCCGGAAGTGGTTGGAGCCGCGATGAATGGCAAACCTTTGCGTTGGAACTCGCGCTGGCGCGTCGCGTACTCCAAAGCCGTCCCCTCGTGCACCGCTAGGATTGCCACTGCTTTAGCAAGGTCCATTGCGCTTCCGCCGCCGATAGCCACTACGATGTCTGCGCTTGCAGCTTTGCATTCTTCGACAGCTGAATCCACGTTTGCAGGAGACGGGAACGGCCTGACATCGTTGTAAACAGTGACCTCGAACTCGCTCAGTCCTTCGAGGACGTTCTGCAATATTCCTCGCGCTTGCAGGCTGCTGCGGCCTGTGACCAGGAACACAGACGAACCGTGTCCTGTAAGGTTACCGACCTCTGTGGGCAAATCCCGAAGTTTCCCAATGCCGTAGACAATACGAGTAGGGTGATGCCACGCGAAGTTGGGAACGAACTGATCCTGCATATAACGGCCTCCAATTTGAATCAGCCTGTATTCTAACACCGCGATAGTGAAACGTCGCCGAGCATGAATCCTTGACACCCGAACTGCGCGGGATACAATTGGCGTCGGACGTAATATTAATCAACTCGCAGGAGGGCATCGTGGCCGAGATTTCAGGGGCACAGCTAGTAATAGATTCATTGAAGCGTGAGGGAGTCGATACGATGTATTCTCTACCGGGTGATCCGGTGGGCGACATCGTGAACGGCTGGGCTGAGGCAGGCATGAGAATGATCTCTGTCCGCCACGAGCAGACGGCAGGGATGGCGGCTCAGGCTCATTCATACTTCACGCGATCGGTAGGCGTGTGCGTCGCCGCATCGGGTGTAGGTCAGACAAACACATTGACCGCAATCGCCAATGCACAGGTCAACTGTTGGCCGCTGTTGGTAATAGGCGGCGCGTCAGAGCTTCGCCGCCGCAACATGGGCGACTTTCAGGAACTCGCTCAGTTGGAGTCCACTGCTCCGCTATGCAAGTGGGCATACACCGTGGAAAGCACCGAACGTATCCCGACCCTCATCAATATAGCAATGAGAGAGGCGTTGGCTGGTCGGCCCGGTCCCGTTTACCTGGACTTGCCTGCCGACATGATCACCACGAAGGTGGACGAGAGCATTGTCGAAATCCCAGAGCCTCACTCAGAACCCGCTCGACCTCTCGCGGAACCGGATAAAATTAAGCAGGCGCTAGAAGTGCTGAAAGAGGCGGAACGCCCCTTGCTGATCGTGGGCAAAGGCGCAGCCTGGTCTTGGGCAGAAAACGAGCTTCTCGAATTTGTGGACAAGACACAGATTCCGTTCCTGACTTCCCCTATGGGTTCTGGCATGTTGCCTCCTGGCCATCCGTTGAACGTGTCGTCTGCTCGCACCCAGGCCCTTCAGGGCGCAGATGTGGTCCTGCTAGTTGGCGCTCGCATGAACTGGATATTCCATTTCGGTCAGCCGCCTCGTTTCTCGGAGGACTACAAGCTGATTCAGGTGGACATCGAACCTACAGAAATCGGAAGAAACCATGCCGCCGAAGTAGGATTGGTCGGCGACGCCAAGATGGTGATGAGTCAATTGGTCGATGCGCTAGGCGACAATCCGGTGGTTTTTGAGGAAACAGATTGGATCGGCGGCCTCAACGCTAAATCAATTCAGAACGCTGAGACCATCGAGCCGATGCTAAACTCCGATTTCGAGCAAATCGGATACTACCGAATTCTCAAAGAAATTCGCGACTACATGCCTGAGGATTCGATTATCGTCGCCGATGGCGCGTCCACGATGGACATATCTCGACAGGTCATCCCCATACACAACCCACGAGGCCGTATCGACGCGGGTGTTGCGGGTTGCGTCGGCACGGGTGTGCCTTTCGCCATTGCGGCCAAGGTGGTCCATCCCGATAAACCCGTCGTTTGCCTTCAGGGCGATTGGGCGTTTGGTTTCAACGGAATGGACATCGAGACCGCCGCTCGGTTCGGACTGAATGTGGTCTGGGTGGTGTTCCAAAACGCCAACATCGACAAGTGGGTGCGAACTTACGTCGATGGCGTGGAAGACCCGAACGACTTCAAGCCCAGTGTCCGCTTTGATCAGATGATGGTGGCATTAGGCGGGCACGGTGAGTATGTCGAAAAACCCGACGACATTCAGCCAGCTCTCGATCGCGCGTTCAAGTCGGGGAAAGCGGCCCTAGTAAACATAATAATGGACCCAGGCGCGAGCCGCCGGCCGCAGGAGTTCGCGTGGCTGGCCCGGGAAGGCCGCATGGGGTACTAGCGGAGGCATTCTCCCATGAACGAGGTGCCAAAACGTGGCGTTCGGTATTTAATGCTGTGGCCGGTTGGCTCGGCCAGAAAATTGTTGGGGGAGGCGAAAGGATTTCGCACGGCATGCCGACTTATGCCATCTCTCAGGCGTTGCAAAGAGTGCCTGGTTCCGTTTCATGGGGTGTTTTCGATTCCGTTTCGCATGGTTGGGATTCGGCCCTCTCGGAAGAATCCCAACCTGTGCGCCATATGATACGAGTTCGGTCCTCGGGGCGGGGAGCCAGCAGTCGTGTCTGTGGTGTTATGGAAGTGCGAGGCTTCACGTCGCTCTCCGAACGGCTGCCTCTTGCCGAGGTTGCGCCCGCCTCAACCGATTTCACAAGATTGCCGCTGACGCAATGTTTGAACTGGACGGGACATTCTACAAGGCGGTCGGTGATCAGGTAATGGCGTTTTTCGGAGTGCCGTTCAGGCCTGAAGATCATGCCCAAAGAGCCGTCACGGCCGCCCTCTGGATCGTCAAAACTCTGGAAGATATGATTGATGATGACGAATCGCTGCGAGAGTCGGAGGCGGGGTTGGCAACGGGGAAGCGTTCATAGGCAATGTGGCGGAAGGAGAGGTCCGGGACTTCACGGTAATCGGAGACATCGTGAACACAGCCGCTCGTCTTCAATCGCTAGCCGAACCCGGCGAGGTCGTGATAATGGAGGAAACCCACCGATGGCTAACGGAGAAGTACCCGGAAGCTTCGCAAAGCTCTTGTTAAGGTCAAAGGCAAATCTGAGCGCGTCGCGGTCCGAACTCTGAACGTCTGGACGGCTAATTAACGGATCAGACCTGCCGATATTTTATGCCTCTTGCCTTGACTTGCTCGATCAGGTCCAGATTCCCGACCTCCAGTGGAAATCCCTTCGGTTGAGGGGGTCGAGCCTCCAGCCCCAATGCTTCAATCACCCTCGTATTCATGTAGTATCCGTTGTATGTCTGGCGCACTAATTCGCTGAAAAATTCCTGCTGGCTAGATTCGACATCGCGTAGAATCGCGTCTTGGGCATCGGGAGCAAGCGCATCGAAGGTGGCCGAATGTTGTGATGCAGCAGCCATCGACACAGCCATGAGCCCGGTTGTGAACGAGCGTTTTAGCTCAGCGGACCCGGCCACCACACCGTCCAAAAACTCTCCGACCCCAAGGTCGCCTGCCGCTGGAAAATCGCCATCTGACGGCACGATCCTGTTCAAGATCGAAGCGGTCAAAGTGGTTTGTTCATCTGAGAAAAATTGGGCCATGATCTGGTCTCCGTCGTGAAATTGGCTGATTATCGAGTCGAGGCTTTCAAGCGGGTCAAGAATTCGTTACGAATTCTGTTTAAACTGGTCAGCGATATGCAAAGCGACGGCCTGGATCGTCGGCGTTGGATTTACCGCCCCTGCCGTGACGAACACACTCCCATCGATGATGAACAGGTTCTTCACATCGTGACTTCTGCCTAACGAATCCACCACAGAATTGGCAGGGTCATTTCCCATTCGAGCGGTGCCCAGGAGGTGCCATCCACCGCGTCTAAGAAGAGGGTTGATTTGCACGTCGATTGCGCCTGCGGCTGTCATCACCTCTTCGCCCCTCGCCATACCGTGTGCCATCAACTTGATGCTGTTGTCGCTCATTGTGTAAGTCACTTTTGGCGCTGGGATTCCGTCGCTGTCGGTTAACTCCGGGTCAATCGTCACCTGATTGTGAAGCTCGGGAAGATCCTCTCCGATCACCGCTATAACCGCATTCCGTCCAAACAGCCGGTCAAACGACGCCCTGTGGTTGCCGCCCCAAGGGATCGGTCCGGCTCCCATTCCGCCCTGGGCCGTGGTGACGGGACCGGCGCCTCTGGCGATCTGAAACGCGTAGCCTCGGACGAACCCCCTGGACGGGTCAGTCTCGTAAAATTCCTGGCTTATGATGCTGCAACCGTTTGGGCCTGCGTAGGATTCCATGTCCTCATCGAATATGCCGCTGACGATTGAGTAAGGATGAAACATGAGATTCTTGCCGACAAGCCCCGACGAATTCGACAGACCATCTGGATGCATCGCCGACGCCGAATTCAACAGGAGACGGGGAGTGCCAATTCCGTTGCAACCAAGCACGACGTTTTTTGCTCTCTGCTCCTGGACGTTCCCGTCGGCGTCATAGAATATCGCTCCTCTAGCAGTGCCGTCTGGGTTCAGCGTGATCTCTCGAACTCGCGCTGAGATCTCCAGTTTGGCTCCCGCGGCAATGGCCTTCGGCCAGTAGTTAATGTCCGTGCTGGCCTTTGCTCGCCTGGTGCAGCCGATGTCGCATGGGCCGCAATTGTTGCATGCACCGCGTCCATCAAAAGGAGCAGATATGATCGCCGAGTCTGACGGCCACCAATGCCAACCCAGTTTCTCGAATCCTGCGGCCATTGTGTCTCCGACCTTGCCGAACGGTATCGGCGGCGTCTGGCGAGGAGACTTGGGTGGATACGCAGGGTCGCCCGTTATCCCGGAGACGCCCATGATCGAGTCGTTGAGATCGAAAAAAGGTTCGAGTTGTTCGTAATTGATCGGCCAATCGTCCGCCACTCCATCTAGAGTTCGCACACGGAAGTCGGATGGATGAAACCGGGGAAAGTGTGCGCTCCAATGGATAGTGCTGCCTCCAACGGCGTTATACATCAGCGGCGCAATTGGCGAGTCTTGGTTGTTGACGGGGTAGTCGACATCCAGGCCTCGGACATTCGGGTCAGGGCTGAAATCCGTTTGGCGGTGGAGTTCCCAATCGTCGTGAGTCGTCGTGTAGGCCGACGGGTCCATCCATCCGCCTTGCTCTAAGCACAAAACGTCGAATCCGTCCTTCGCCAAACTCCATGTGAACGCGGCTCCCGAAGCTCCCGCTCCGATTACCAGTACATCAACTTCGTCTCGTGAGCCTGCCATCGTCGTCTCCTGAGTGCGAAACTTTCGGATTCACCGAGGCGGATTATACCACTTCTGCTTCGGGGTTTTGGCCGACCAGCAGACACACGGAATCGCGTCGATTCATGAAGTAATTTACAAACCGACGATTTGACGATAAAATGAAAGCGTCAGGCTGAGAAGTAGACCGCGCGAGTCGCGGCCTCTCAGTCTTTTTGATTCTTTGGAGAAAGTCATGGTCCAAAAGCAGAGATTCCTCACACCCGGCGGCAGAGACGAACTTCAGGCGGAGTTGGATCACCTCAAATCGGTCCGACGTCCAGACGTGTCCGCTCGAATCCATGAAGCGGCGCAGGCGGGTGGAACCGCGGACAACGCAGAGTGGGAAGAGGTCAAAAACGAGCAGGCATTCGTGGAAGGCCGAATTCAGGACCTTGAGGACATCCTGTACAACTCGAAAATCGCCGAAAAGAGCGCAGAAGCCAAGGGCACCGTGCAGTTTGGCTCGTCAGTTACGGTGATTACAGAGAAGGGCAAACGCCAAAAATATCAGTTGGTCGGCAGCGCTGAAGCGAAGCCTCTCGAAGGCAAAATCTCCAACGAATCTCCGGTTGGTCAGGCCCTATTGGAGCACAAAGTCGGTGACGTGGTGGAGGTTACTACGCCTGCGGGCGTCACCAAGTTGAAAATCTCCAAGGTTACCTGAGCGCGCAAACATGAGCCGTACTCATATGCCTGGGAACCCTTGCGTCTCATGGATTCGATGGCGCGAAATTCTGACGACTCAAAGAGATTTTCAAGGAGCATGATTCCATGCCACAACCTGGCGACGAGCTATTTCAAGTACGATTGGAAAAATTGGACCGGTTGCGGTCCAAAGGAATTGATCCATACCCCCGAAATTACGACCGATCCCACATGGCGAAGGACGCCTTGGCGCTGTTTGAATCAGAAGAGTCAATAGAATCTGATAGCGATGATTCGACGCAGGTCTCAGTGGCTGGAAGAATAACCGCAATGCGCGGTTTGGGCAAAGCAAGCTTCCTGGACTTGTTGGATGGATCTGGCAAGATTCAGGGCATGCTTCGGCGCAACACGCTAGGCGAATCTTACGAAATCCTCAAAGACCTGGACATAGGCGACTGGCTGGGAATCAAAGGCCCCATGTTCCGAACGAGGACCGGCGAGATAACAGTTGAGGTCCGCGAGTTTGAGGTGCTGGCGAAATCTCTTCGGGGCCTGCCAGAAAAATTCCACGGGCTGACCGACACCGAGACCCGCTACCGTCAACGTTACCTGGACCTGATCGCGAACCCTGAAGCCCGCGAAATTGCGATCATGAGAAGCCGCGCAGTGAGCGTTATCCGCAGGTTTATGGACGGGCGCGATTTCATCGAAGTCGAAACTCCAATGCTGGTGCCAGTCGCTGCAGGCGGCATGGCGCATCCCTTCGAGACTCACCACAACGCGTTGAATCAGGACCTGTTCCTGAGAATCGCCACAGAATTGTATCTCAAGAAGCTGATCGTGGGCGGCCTTGAGAGGGTGTACGAGATCGGGCGCATCTTCAGGAACGAGGGCATCGACCTCAACCACAACCCGGAGTTCACGACGATGGAAAGCTACGAATCTTTCGCCGATTACAACGACGTTATGAACATGGTTGAGGAGTTGGTTTACACCGTCGCGACGGAAGTTTTCGGCGCATCAGTTGTTGAATACGGTGGCGAGACAATCGACCTGACCCCACCGTGGCCTCGACTCAGCCTGGTCGAACAGATCAAACTGCACAGCGGCATAGACATTCTTGAATGCCCAGACACCGAGACCCTGGTCACTGAGATGCAGGCGGCAGGCATAGATGTCAGCGCCGCCACAAGTTGGGCGGGCATGGTGGACAAACTTCTATCCGACCGAGTCGAACCACACCTCATCCAGCCATGCTTCCTCGTTGACTATCCAGTGGCAATGTCGCCGCTTGCGAAGAAGAAGCCAGAGGACGACCGTATCGTCGAGCGGTTCGAGGCGTTCGCCGCAGGCATGGAACTAGCAAACGCCTTCACAGAATTGAACGACCCAGTGGAACAACGCAGCCGCTTCGAGGATCAAGAACTCCAACGCACCCAACTGCCCGGAGAAGAGTGGGATCGTCTGGACGAAGATTTTCTCACCGCCGTAGAGCATGGCATGCCCCCAACTGGGGGACTGGGAATCGGTATCGACAGGCTCATCATGCTGTTGTCCGGTCAACAATCAATCCGAGAAGTAGTCCTGTTTCCTCAGCTTCGCGCTACCTAAATAAGAAGTTGGCGCCCATGACACCATCGCGTGACCGGCTAGTATTTCGCCTCCACAGGCATTGGAGCAGTGGCGGGGGTCGTGGTAGAATTTCAGACGCGGCGCGGACGGTCTGATGATTTGCAGCGCCCGAATACGGAGTAAAACATGGCTGACAGAGTTCGGGTCAGATTTGCGCCCAGTCCGACCGGTGAACCTCACATTGGCAACATCCGCAGCGCGATTTTCGATTGGCTGTTTGCCCGACACAACGGCGGTGACTTCATTATCAGGATCGAAGACACGGACCAGGCTCGGAAGGTAGATGGCGCCGTCGAATTGATGCTGGAATCGCTGAAATGGCTTGGCCTCGATTGGGACGAAGGCCCTGACGTCGGAGGGGATTACGGCCCTTACTATCAGTCGGAACGGTTGGTCCAATATCGGGAAGCCGCCCGAACCCTGCTTGCTGGCGGCAATGCATATCATTGCTTCTGCTCGCCTGAACGTCTCAGTGAGTTGAGGAAGCAGCAACAACAGGACGGTTCGGACGTCACTGGATATGACGGCAAGTGCAGTTCGCTGTCCGAAGGTGAAGCCCAAAGCAGGATTGCCTCCGGCGAAACGGGAGTCATAAGATTCAGGATGCCGGACGAAGGCGCGACCGTCGGTCACGACACTATTCACGGCACAGTGAGTTTCGAGAATCGTCTTACCGATGACTTCGTGATTATCAAGTCTGATGGCTTTCCGACCTACCACCTTGCCAGCGTTGTCGATGACCACCTCATGGAGATTAGCCACGTAACCAGAGCTATCGAATGGCTTTCGAGCCTTCCCAGACACCTCCAATTATACAAAGCGCTGGATTGGGACCCGCCCGAATTTGCTCATCTGCCACTGGTGCTAGCGACCGACCGCACAAAACTAGCGAAACGTCACGGCGCCACATCGGTCCTCGAGTTTCGAGAGATGGGAATGCTACCCTCGGCTATGTTGAACTACCTGACGCTGTTGGGTTGGTCCCTGGATGATAAAACGGAGATTTTCTCGTCCGAGGAGTTGATCGAGCACTTTAGCCTGGAGCGCGTCAGCAAATCGGACGCAGTGTTCGATATCGAAAAGTTAAATTGGATGAACGGGGTTCACATCCGGGACTCAAGTCCCGATGACCTGGCGAACGCGCTCTCAAGTTATTGGAACCAGTATCCAGCGGCCGAGTTTCTGAGTCCACCAGATAGAGATTTCGCCCTAAAGGTGATACCTCTTGTGCATGCCCGCATGAAGACACTCACCGATGCAGCTCCGCTCCTGCCATTTTTCTTCCAGGACAAGATTGAATACGATTCTGAACAATTGGTTCAAAAAGGCATGGACCTGGACGGGACGCGAGTTGTGTTGAACGCTGCCTCCGAGGGATTAACAACACTTGACCCGTTCGACACGGATTCTATCGAAAACATGCTCAGACCATTGGCCAAAGACCTAGACGTAAAAGTCGGGCAGTTGTTGGGGGCCTTGAGAATTGCGACGACAGGGCTGAAGGTGTCGCCTCCGATATTCGAGACCATAGAAGCTCTTGGGCGTGAACAGACCGTAAAATCGATTCAGGATGCTATTGATCGTCTGTGATCAAAGTGTCCTAAACAGAGCTCTTTCCTAGCGGAATGGGGAACAAACATGACCATGAAAACCAGACTCGACGATGACCTCAAGCAGGCGATGCGAGACCGTGACGCGCTAAAACGCAGTGTGATTCGATACATCAAGTCCGAGATACACAACAAAGAAATCGCAAGGCAGTCCGAACTGGACGAAGCAGGCGTCTTGCAGGTTTTGACCGCCCAGGCTCAGCAACGACGTGACAGCATTCAGGCGTATAGCGATGCCAAACGCGAAGATTTGGTTGAACAGGAACGAGCCGAACTCGCGATTATCATGGAATATCTTCCCCAGCAACTCACCACGGAAGAGATAGCCGATCTGGTTAACCAAGTGGTGCAAGAAGTGGGCGCCGAAGGACCGAACGATATGAAAAAGGTGATGCCGAAACTGATGCCCCACGTGCGCGGCAAAGCGGATGGTCAAGAGGTCAGCGCGATGGTCATGGAAGTTCTCAAAGGACTGGTCGGTTGATGTATCCAGACCATTGTGTGATCGAATTTGGCAGAAGGATGCGTAAATGAAGTTCGGCATCGTTGTGTTTCCTGGAACCTGGAGCGAGACCGACTGCCACTACGCGGTCACCGATGCGTTGGGACAACAGGCGGAGTATGTCTGGCACCGAGACACAGACCTGTCGAGGTTCGACTGCGTAATCCTCCCTGGCGGATTTTCCTATGGTGACTATCTGCGGGCAGGGGCCATCGCCAGGTTTTCTCCTGTCATGGAGGCAATTACTGAGTATGTCAACACCGGCGGATTGGTCATCGGGATTTGCAACGGATTTCAAGTTCTTTGTGAAGCGGGACTGCTCCCTGGCGTGCTCATGCGTAACGATCATCTGCAATTTCGATGTCAGTGGGTGAATTTGAGAGTCGACAACGCAGACACCAAATTCTCTCGATTGGCAGAATCGGGGGATGTTCTGAAAGTTCCGATCTCTCACGGAGAAGGCAACTACTTCGCGGATGCGATGACGTTGGCTCATCTGGAAGCCAACAACCAGGTTGTTTTCAGGTATTGCGAGTCTGACTCGACCACATCTCAGCCATCCAACCCTAATGGCTCGATAAATAACATTGCTGGAATCGTGAACACGCGAGGCAATGTGTTGGGAATGATGCCCCACCCTGAGCGCTGCTGCGAACCGCTGATGGGCGGCGAGGATGGAGCTGTGATCTTTCGGTCGATCATACGTTCAATAACCTCTAGATCACGACCGGCAGCGACAGGCGTTGGAGACGCATGTTAGGAGTCCTGCTTGGGCTATCCGCCGCGCTGGGTTTCGGGATTGCTGCGGTATTCGCCCGCGTTGGCCTTCAGGACATCAAAGCAACTACCGGAACGTTGGTGTCGCTCGTCGTTGGCACAATAATCACAATGGCGCTGGCGTTCGTGTTCCACACCGACGCTATTCTCAAACTCGCTGGCGTGGCGTTCCTGTGGTTTCTGCTCTCGGCGTTCATAAACTTCCCACTGGGTCGCTTGTTGAATTTCACGGGCGTCAGTATGGCGGGGGTTTCCAAATCAGCGCCCATTGTTGGTTCATCGCCATTGTTCGCGACCATACTTGCCATATCGATTGGGGGTGAGTCGATCAACACAATGATTGCCATCGGCACGTTGTCTATCATCGGTGGGTTGGCCATGATTCTGAGCCAGAGATGATAACTGTACAAGACCCGAAAACACGTTTGATGATAGGCTACGCTGCGTCACTAGGCTCGGCGGTGGCTTACGGCACTGTCGCGGTAATAGGCAGGAAAATTGTCGGCGATTACGCTCCGCCTCTGGTGGCAACGGCATTTTCTATGGCGATGGGAACGGCAATGGTGGCCTTGCTGTTCGTCGGGGACGTGAGGTCCGACATTGGTAGCGCGCCGCGCCGCGGATGGATCATGCTTGTGTTGGCGGGTTTGGCCGCTGCGTGGGGAGTCTCGTTCTGGTATCTCGCGTTGGACGAGGCTCCGGTGGTTTTAGTCGCTCCTTTGGTTGGCGTGAGTCCGCTGGTGTCGATTGTGTTGGCACATTTTTTTCTGCAGCGGCTCGAAAAGGTGACAAAGCGAACCGCGTTGGGGGCGTTATTGGTCGTCGGTGGAGTGGCCCTCGTAACCCTGGGCAACCAGTGAATAGTTGGATGAAAGATAATGCCTGTCAATAAACAAGCTCTGGACGATCTGGCTCTTACCGAACGGGAGTACGAGGCGATAGTCGAACGGCTAGGCAGAGAGCCTAACGACCTGGAACTCGGTTTGTTTGGGTCGCTGTGGAGCGAGCACTGCGGCTATCAACACTCTAAACCCCTACTCGGAATGTTCACGTCTGACAACCCTAGACTGATGGTGACTCCCGGAGCCGAGAACGCTGGTGTCGTCGACATCGGAGATGGGCTCGCCATCGTCATGAAAATCGAATCTCACAATCATCCTTCGGCCATCGAACCATACGAGGGAGCCGCGACGGGTGTAGGGGGCATCGTTCGGGACATATTCGCGATGGGCGCCCGTCCGATAGCGCTGCTGAACTCTCTCAGATTTGGGCCATTGACCGAAGCCAACAACCGTCATTTATTCGAGGGAGTCGTCGCAGGAATTTCTGGATACGGCAATTGCATTGGAGTGCCAGATGTCGGCGGGGAAATTCAGTTCGGCGATTCCTACTCTGGCAATCCGTTGGTCAACGCAATGTGCGTCGGAATTCTGCGTCACGAAGATTTGAGGAGAGCGACCGCTGGAGGCGTGGGCAATGTCCTGATGCTGGTGGGCGCCGACACGGGTCGAGACGGCATCCACGGCGCGTCCGGGTTGGCATCCCGCACGTTCGAGGACGACCGCGAGCTTCGTCCCACCGTCCAGGTCGGCAATCCATTCCTTGAAAAAGTGCTGATCGAAGCCTGTCTCGAAGCCGCACAAAACGAGCATGTCGTCGGCATTCAGGACTTGGGAGCGGCCGGTCTCACAAGCGCGAGCATGGAGGCCGCGGCTAACTCTAACAGCGGATTGGAGATGGATGTAGCGAAGGTTCCGAGGCGTGAAACTGGTATGACCCCCTACGAAGTGATGCTATCTGAGTCTCAGGAGCGAATGCTGATCGTTGTACACGAAGGGCATGAAGTTGAGGTCGCAAGTATTTTCGACCGATGGGACCTGCGATCGGACATCATCGGCCATGTCACCGATGATGGCAATGCGAACATTCTGGATGATGGTCAACCGTCAGCCTATGTGTCCGTGGCCCTGCTCACCGACGCGCCGTTGTACCGGCTTGACGGCGTAAAACCAGAATGGATCGACGATTTGCAAAGTGTCGATCTATCGACGATTCCATTGCCGTCGCGGTCGCCAGAATCCATCCTTAAAATGCTTCTGGCCACACCGAATATTGCTAGCAAAGAGTGGGTCTATCGGCAGTACGATCACCAGGTTCAAACCAACACCGTCATCGGTCCTGGTGGCGACGCAGCTGTGTTGAGGGTGAAGGGGACAAATAAAGGGATCGCTCTGACGACAGATGGGAATGGCAGATATTGTTATCTCGACCCATACGTCGGCGGGATGATGATCGTTGCAGAGGCGTGCCGAAATCTCGCCTGCGTCGGCGCAGAACCGATCGCTCTCACTGACTGCCTGAACTTTGGGAATCCCGAAAAACCTGAAATTTACTACCAGTTGGAGAACTGTATCAGAGGGTTAGCCGACGCGAGCCGCGCCTTTGACGCTCCGGTTATCAGTGGCAACGTCAGCCTCTATAACGAGTCCCAGGGGACAGGCGTCTATCCTACGCCCGTTATTGGCGCTTTGGGCCTCATGGACGACGTTTCTCAGAGGACAGGGATCGGTTTCCAGGAATCTGGTGAGGTTGTCGTTTTGCTCGGACAGGATTCGCTGCAATCAGTGCCTAACGACCTCGCCGGCAGTGAGTTCCTCGAACGGGTACATGATATGGTCGCTGGCAAGCCGGAACTCGACCTATCGCTGGAAGTGCGTGTTCAGAACGCCTGCCGAAGATTGGTTCGGGAGGGCGTCATCAATTCAGCGCACGATTGCTCGGACGGCGGTTTGCTGGTAACTCTTGCTGAGAGTTGCATCTCTGGAGGCATCGGTTTAGCCATCCATGAGCCTATTCCTGGCAGATGGGATGCGGCGTTTTTTGGGGAAAGGCAATCTCGCATCGTCATTTCATTGCCGCGCACTCAAATGTCCCACCTGTCAGAAATGTGCGCCGCCGAAAATGCGCCCTGGTGCGAAATCGGAACTGTTGGCGGAGATTCGTTGACGGCAGGCACAATGTTGAGCGTGTCGATCGACACGGTTAAAAAGGCCTGGGAGAATGGGCTTGAAACTGCTCTGAGGCCTGCTTCTTAGGCTGATTCGCTTCATCAATAAGCCGAATATCTAATCAAAACGCCGCATCATAATGACGCGGCGTTTGGTTTTTGCGAAAAGATTAGTTAACAGAGAATGCCTCTGACCAACGCGCTAGCTCAGAGTGTACGGTATCGACAGCTCTCCACAAATGTCTTTGAACCACTCGATTACCTCTGGGTGGAAGGGGATGCCATGAACAGTGCGCTTCTCGACTTCCTCGGACTCTGGCAGGCCCGCGTACATGACCCTGTCGTGGCCCGGCGCTGGTTTCGTTGTCCGAAGCATCTGGAGCCATTCATCCATAGTGCTCTTAAACTCGGCGGTGTCCATGAAGGCTTCAATGCTGTAGGCGGCGACATAGTGTCCAAAATTCGGCCTGCCAGGATTGGCGCCGTATCCTCCACCAGAAAGTATCCCGCCCAGAATATCCACGATCGCCATGAGGCCATAGCCCTTGTGAGAGCCAAGCTCCCGTGTGCCACCGACCGGCAGCAGGTAACCAGAGGCCGGGCCTTCATATCCAGGGGCTGGAGGATCAGACTCTTCCATGATCGGCTCGCCCTCGGCATTTCCAACCCACCCGGGTAGAAGTTTGTTGTTGAGGCGCCGGGCGAGGCCCAATTTATTGCCGGCAACTGCGCTCATCGCGGCGTCGAAAACGAACGGAGGTTCCTTATCTGCCGGAGCCGCGAGGGCTATCGGATTTGTGCCCAAACGAGGCTCGGCGCCGAACGTCGGCAAAACTCCAGGAGGACACGAGGTCATCGTGACGCCGATCATGTCATGCTCAAGAGCCATCATCGCGTGGTAGGACGCCATGCCCATGTGCCTGCCGTTTCTGATGGTCACCATTCCAACGCCGGTGTTCTTCGCCTTCTCGATCGCGATTTCCATAGCCTTAGGAACCACGATGATGCCTAGGCCGGCATCCGAATCGATATTGGCGGTTGCCGGAGTCTCTCTGACGATTTTCCAGTCGGGATTCGGGTTGAGAGTTCCATTCCCGTAGCCTGTGACGTAGCCTCGCAGCATGTTGGAAACGCCGTGGGTCTCGACGCCCCGCATGTCCGCCGTGACCAGAACGTCAGCGGCCAGCGCGCAGTCAGCTTCATTCACTCCCATTTTCTTGAATACGGTGACCACGGTTTCTCGCAGTGGCGCTTCCTGAACCATGATGGCGTCTTCTTCATCAACCATGAATTGCTTGAGCAAATCGGGACCTCCTCAGTGTGCCAATGTGACACGAGTGGTGTTTTTTCTACTCGCACGGTGAATTGTATGCTTGCCTGCATTAATTCGCAATGGCAATGTGAGTAATTCCACGCCTGAACGGTCCACATCTTGGCCGCATTGTGTGTGTGGGCTGAGTCCAATTATCAGTCCAGGCTACACTCTGTAGTTAGTGTTGACATATATTTTTACTTAGGCCATACTTATTTTTGTTATTAGGCAACACACATCCTGAACATAGCGTAGTCAAATCTGCATGCGACACTCGATGCCAACGTTCAATATTTTCATTACAGCGAAGCCAGAAAATATGATTTTGTTTGTGATTGTACTGGCATTGGTTACGTTGCTTGCCTGCGGCTCTGGAGATGCAGGCGACGGTCAGGTTTCCGCAGGTTCACTGGTGATTTACTCGGGGCGAAGTGAATCCCTCGTCGCGCCGATTATCACGCAGTTCGCTGAGGCATCAGGCATCGACGTTAGGGTCAAATACGGCGGCACAGCAGAATTGGCCGCCACAATTCGAGAGGAAGGGAACAACACTCCTGCGGACGTATTCTTCGCCCAGGACCCAGGTGGTCTAGGAGCGGTGGCGAGTATGCTCTCCCCATTGCCGCCGGATATTATCTCCGCCGTGCCTGACTGGGCGCGGGCTGCGAACTCTGCCGATTGGGTGGGAATTTCAGGTAGAGCGCGAGTAGTCGTTTACAACCGTAATACCGTCTCAGAATCCGACCTCCCTTCGGACCTCCAAGACCTTACAGACCCCCGGTGGAAAGGTCGGATAGGTTGGGCTCCGGCAAACGCATCGTTCCAAACTATGGTTACAGCAATGCGCTCGACTTGGGGCGAGGACGAGACCAGAAAGTTTCTGACCGGTTTGAAATCCAACGATCCCCAAGAGTACCCGAAGAACACTCCGATTGTCGCGGCGACTGCCGCTGGCGAAATCGACGTTGGGCTGGTCAATCACTACTATCTGCACCGGTTCATCCAAGAGGACGGCGAAGATTTCGCGGCACGGAACCATTTCTTGCGAGACAACGGCCCAGGCAGTCTCATTATGGTATCCGGGGCAGGGATACTGAACGAGGCAGATAATCGTGATAACGCCGAGAAATTCCTGCGGTTCTTGGTGTCGCCGGTCGCCCAACAGTACTTCGCCAGTCAGACGTTCGAGTACCCACTGGTCGAGGGGGTGAACACTCACCGACTTCTTCCTCCCATCGCCGAGTTGAACGGGCCGGATATTGATGTCGCGGATCTGGCCGATGTTGCAGGAACTCAATCGCTCTTGAGAGACTTGGGAATCATCCCATAAGGTCGCCGCTTGCAAATTAATTCAACTCAACATCTCTCACCAAGCCGATCGACGCGTATTTTCGCCAGGGTCGAATCTCCTCCTTTGATCATCTTGATACCTGCCGGATTGGTTGCACTCGCGATGGCGTTGCCGCTGGCTTATCTCATCGTCCGAGCGTTCGGGGCATCCTCAGAGGCGTGGGAGCTGTTGTTTCGCGTAAGGACAGCGCAAATTCTCGGGAGATCTGCTCTGCTAGTTGTGACCGTCACTGGAGCCAGCCTAGCGATTGCCACTCCTTTGGCCTGGTTGACCACCAGGACTGACATGCCATTCCGGCGCACGCTGTCGGTGCTGACGGCGCTGCCATTGGTGGTTCCTTCCTACGTCGGGGCGTTTCTCGCGATTTCGGCTCTGGGGCCCAAGGGATTGCTCCAACAGATGCTATCGCCAATCGGAGTGGAGAGCCTGCCCGAAATTTATGGTCTGCCGGGCGCCGCGATCACGCTGACGCTTCTAAGCTATCCATACACCCTCTTGACGGTCAGGGCGGCGTTCCGAAATCTCGACCCATCATTGGACGAATCTGCGCGATTGTTGGGACACGGATCGTGGAGCACGTTTTTTCGGATGACGCTTCCGCAACTGAAACCCGCTATGGCAGCGGGCTCATTGCTGGTGGCCCTATACACCCTTTCCGACTTCGGGGCTGTGTCGCTAATGAGATACGAGACCTTCACATGGGCGATCTTCCAACAGTACCAGTCGGCCTTCGATCGGAGCATCGCCGCTGTGCTGTCGCTTGTGCTCGTTTTATTTGCGGTGTTGATATTGATGGGCGACGGATTTGTCGCCTCCAAAGGCAGATTTTATCGGACAGGCAGTGGCTCGGCGAGAGCCACGAACGCGGTGAGGCTGGGAAGGTGGAGGTGGCCGGCAGTTGCGTTTTGTGTCGCGGCGGTGGTTGCTGCGCTTGGAATGCCGACAGCGGTGTTGGGATATTGGCTGGTCAAAGGCGTCTCGGCGGGCGAACCTCTAACGCTCGTATGGTCGGCGACGTTGAACTCGTTGTACGTATCGCTTATGGCGGCGGTTGCGGCGACGGTGTTGGCTGTGCCGGTGGCGGCGCTGGCCGTCAGGCATCCAGGTCATTTGTCTCGATTGTTCGAGCGAGTCAGCCACACAGGATACGCGCTGCCAGGAATCGTCGTGGCATTGGCGCTCGTGTTCTTCGGGTCGAGGCTCGTCCAACCGATATATCAGACGGTGTGGGTGTTGGTGTTTGCTTACGTCGTGCTGTTCTTGCCGGCGGCGCTTGGCTCGTTCCGTTCGTCTCTTATGCAGGTCAGCCCAAAAATTGAAGAGGCTGCGCGATGTCTGGGCCACGGTCGGATCAGCGTCATGTTGTCCATAACCGCTCCGTTGACGAGGTCGGGCCTGTTGATGGGTGGGGCGCTTGTGTTTCTAGTGACAATGAAAGAACTTCCGGCCACGCTGATACTAGGCCCGTTGGGATTCTCCACGCTGGCTTCGAGGATTTGGTCGGCCTCATCTGAGGCATTTTTCGCCCAAGCTGCCGCGCCCGCGTTGATGCTGATTTTCATATCTTCTGTTCCCCTAGCGATACTGATGATACGAGACCGGAGCAGGCAGTGAACGAGGCTGTGCTTCAGTGCGTTGGGGTCACGAAGTCCTTCGGCGATTTTGTCGCCGTCCGAGATGTCACGTTCGATGTGTCCCGAGGCGAAATCGTGGCCATTCTGGGCTCCAGCGGGTGTGGCAAAACCACAGTGTTGAGGCTGATTGCCGGACTCGAAAGGCCGGACGCAGGCCAGATTCTCATTCGAGGAGAAGTGGCATCGACGCCTCAACGTCAGACCCCGCCAGACAAACGAGGCATCGGCATGGTCGTGCAGGAATACGCCCTTTTTCCGCACATGACCGTCCGCCAAAATGTCGCGTTTGGGCTCAATAATCTTAGCAACGATCAGAAAAAAGATAGGGTCGCTGAGGTCATGTCACTGGTTCGCCTCGAAAACCTGCAAGATCGATACCCTCATGAGCTATCCAGCGGCCAACAGCAAAGAATCGCGCTGGCCCGCACGATGGCGCCACGTCCTTCCGCGGTGCTTTTGGATGAACCATTCAGCAACATCGACGCCGGCCTGCGGTCCGAGGTACGGCGCGACGTTGAAGAAATCTTGAGGGTAAACGATATCGCAGCAGTGTTGGTCACGCACGACCGTGACGAAGCCTTCGCCATCGCAGACCGTGTCGCCGTAATGAGCGATGGAGAGTTGCACCAGGTAGACACGCCTGAAGCTGTCTATCATCTGCCCAGCAGCAAACGAGTCGCCCAGATGACCGCGACGTGCGATTTTATCGAAGGCGTCGTGCTGCAGGATGGAACGGTGGACACCGAAGCTGGGATACTCGCCTACGATACTCATTCCAGTGACATCGAACCTGGTTCGTCGGTTGAGTTAGTAATTCACCCGGACGACTTTGGGATCGACGAAAACGAGTCTGGCGCGATGATTGTTCAGGCACGGGAATTTCGAGGCGACGCGACGGTGCTGATGATCGCTCTGCCTTCAGGGGCAACGCTCAGGTGCAGGCAAGATTCTCACTGCGCCATCACGTCTGGACGACGCGTCGATCTCATTTTGAATCGCCCCGGTCCTTTCGCGGCGTTCAGCGTCTGACAGGAAGCCTCGATCGGTTTGGTTGGTTGGGCGCCGTCAATGTGAGTATCAGCGGAATCGTGAACACAATGGACGCTGCGAGAATCAGGTACGGTTCCCTGTAATTTCCCCGCACATCGAACATCAATCCCACGAAGATCGGCCCAACCACCCCAAACACCGTGCTGAAGGTCATCATAATGCCCATGATCGTCCCAAAATGTCGGCGTCCAAAATAGTCTGCCAGCATCGAGAATCGAATTGGTATCGACGCCCCGAATCCGATCCCCCAGAACACAACGAACGCCACCAGATGCCAATTGTTGCTCGTGTACGCGAAAAATAGCGTTCCGATGAATTGGAACACAAAGGCCACGGCGATCACGCGCCGCTTGTCCCATTTATCGCCGACAACGCCGCTGGCAAGCCTGCCTAATAGGCTCACAATTGATATGGCGAGTATCACCATGCCCGCCATGGTGCGGGACACTCCGAAGCTGGTGAGAGCGGGAATCTGATGAACCGTCGCTGACATGATGAGCTGGCTTCCCCCCATCGCCAGAACCAACTGCCAGAACACTCTCGTTCGCATTGCTTCTCGGGCTGTGAACTCTACCTCTACAGGCTTTTTGGTTGACTTGGAGTTCTTATTTTCAGACGAATCTACGACTTCGTCAGCTGACTCAAGGTCGGTGGCGGTCTCGGCCTGTGCTCCGTCTGGGAGCATTCCGTAGTCCTCTGGTCTGCTTCTCATGACCAGGGCAGCCGGAATCCCGGTTAACCAATAGCCGATGCCAACCACTAGGAGGCCTGTGCGCCAGTCTGTCACAGCGATCAGCCACACCAACGCCGGAACAAGTATCCCGCCCAGCCCTGAGCCTGCGGACATTATGGCGATCGCTTTTGTCCTCCGAGTCACGAACCAATTGGCAACCGTCGTTGTGACCACCAGAAAAGTGCCGAATGACAAGCCGAGGGTGATCAGAGTGAACGCAACGTAAAACTGCCACAGATTATTTATTCGACTTAGCAGGACGAATCCGAGACCGGTTGCGAAGATGCCAGATAGCATGACTCTTCGCGGCCCGTATTTGTCGATGAACCAACCGACGAAAGGCGCAATCGCCCCGGATTCGGTCCTTTGAAGGGACACCGCGCCTGCGGTCAGGGCGCGGCTCCAGCCAAACTGCTCAACAATGGGATCAAAAAAAGCTCCGAAGCCCTGCCAGAACGTCCCTGACGTGTAGGCCTGACTTGTGGAGCCTGCTATGACTATCCACCAGCCATAGAAAATATTCTTGCTTTTCGGTTTCTGTGCTTCGTCAGTAGAGGATTCTTGTGTTCCAACTGCCAAACTGGGCTCTGACCTCCGTGCTTAATGATGCACCGTAATTTATGAATTATCCTGCAAATTTTACGACCCGCCGCCAGCAATGTAAATCGTCATAGGGCATTTTGGTGAGCCAAAAGAGACCGCCCCGACAAGCAAATGCCCGTCGGAGCGTTGATTTCAGATGTCAGCCTGTTTTCTTCTAATATTTACCCAAACGGAGAGGGCATCATCCCGACGGGGACTTCGATGAGGCTCGGAGCTTCAATTTTGAGAGCCTCTTTCACCGCGGCTTCCAATGCGTCGGCGCCTTCAGCCCTCACGCCACGCGCTCCGTAGGCTTCGGCCAGCTTCACGAAGTCAGGGTTGTGCAGTTCTGCGCCGATGGACCGACCGTCGAAACGGGTCTCCTGATCTCTGAGAACATTGCCGTATGCGTTGTCATTGAAGACCACGACCACAGCGTTGATTTCGTGTTTGACGGCGGTTGACAATTCCTGAGAGTTGAACAAGAATCCGCCGTCGCCAGAGATAGCCACGACCGCTTTGTCGGGCTGGGCCACCTTAGCGCCAAGCGCTGTTGGATAGGCGTATCCCAGATTGCCGTAGTATGAAGAGGTCAGGTAGGTCCGTGGTTCGTAAACCGGGAAATTGTTGCGGCTGTAATATCCAATCTGCGTCATACCGGAGATCACGATGCCATCATCGGGTATGGCGTTTCTCAGCGCCTGAGTGAGAGAATTTTGAGGCTCCACGGTGGGAGACGAGTCGTCAATTTGTGCCCGCAGGGACTCTATTTCCTCGCGACGGCTGTCCCGCGGACTGCTTGTCGCAGAAATAATCTTGTGTATTTCGTCCAAGGTTCGGCCGGCGTCGCCCACAAGGCCGTAAGTGTCTGAGTAGTTGCGTCCGATCTCTTCTTCGTCGATGTCGATCTGGATGACCTTTTGTTTGAGCATATCCGGTGACGCCAATCGAGTGCCGACTGCCAGCACGATGTCGTGTTTTTCCATCTGAGCGGCCATCACGTCGCTCCGGAACCTGACACTGCCAATCGACAAGTAGTGGCGATCAGATATGGCGCCTTTGCCTTCTGCGGTAGTTATGACCGGAGCCTGTAGGAACTCAGCCACTTTAACGAGCGCCTCAGTTGCGTCAGATGATACCGCTCCGCCTCCGACGAAGATCAGGGGATTCGACGCCTGAGAAATCATCTGGGCGGCCTCGCGAATTCGGGCTGAGTCAGCGGCGGGTCGCTCGTATATTCCTGGCTCCAGCAGATCAACGTCAGCCACTTGTTCCAAGGTCTCCGGCGGAATCTCAATCTCGACCGGTCTGGGCCTGCCAATTTGAAGTTGATGGAATGCCTCGTGGACCGCTTCTGGCACTTCTGCCGCGTCCATGATTCGGTGCGCCCACTTGGTGACAGGTTTGATAGTGTCAATCTGGTCGTTGATCTCGTGGAGCATGCCACGGTCGACGCCGATCAACTCTTTTTGAATCTGGCCTGCCACCACAAGCACAGGGGAGGAGGCCGCATAAGCCGTCCCGATCCCAGCGCTGGCGTTCTGGAGGCCCGGCCCTGGCACGACGAGCGCAGTGCCGATGCCCCCGCCCGCGCGGGCGTAACCGTCTGCCATGTAGGTCGTAGCCTGCTCGTGCCGAGTGTTTATGAACCTGATTCCTGGCTCATCGTAAAGACCGTCCATCATGTGATATAACTGCACACCAGGCAGTCCGAATATTACGCGGACGCCTTCGCGATAAAGCGATTTCGCCAGGGCCTGTCCGCCTGTCATCTTGGGCATAAAGTGTATTCTCCTTTTTCCGGCCTCGTATATAGGACCTGTGATCGATGTTTAGTCTGACACACGCTGCGCCTCATAGTCCTTAGCGGCCTGCTCTAACGATCTCGTTTTCAGGACGTTAAGCTCATCCTTGAGATCAGCCGATTGCTTCTGCGAATTGCGTAGGCTAACCAGAGAGCCTTGGAATTGCGGCATCACATATCGAGCAATCAGTTCGTAGCTATGTTTGACTTGTTCGCGCGTCCCCCATTCGGTGGCCTGAATCATCAGCCCGCCGAACCCACCGGAAGACTCGTCCAATCGATGAATCTGCTCCACAAGATCATCCGGAGTGCCGACGCACCAGGCGCCGTTCTCAACCATCGATTCGATGATTTGGTTCTGAGGTCCGTCGAAGGAAGCCTGGAAACCGAGGGTGTTCTCAAAATACTCGCGCTGGTAAGCCCCGGCTCGTTCACGAGCCTGGGCCATCGCCTCTTTTTTACTCTCGGCCAGATGGACGTGAACCACGAGGCGCCACTCGTTTCGATCCATGACATTGCCGTACTCTTCGGCGGTGTCCTCGGCTATCTTCCAAAAGTCTTTCATATTACGGGCGTAGGCGCCGCCTCGAACGACACTGACGGAAAGAACTCCCAAGCCGTGTTTGCCTGCCAGAACCATGCCAGACGGCGATTGAGCGGCGGCGGCGGAAATCGGAAAGTGCGGCTTTGTGTATGGCCTCAGATGGAGTCTGGCGTCTCGAAGCGTGAACCAGTCAGATTCATGAGTTATCGGCTCGATCTCTGTGAGCAAGCGTTTGATGACTCCCAACGACTCGTCCATTCGCTGGCGCTGGGTTGTCGGGTCGATGCCCAGCATGTAGGCGTCCGAGACCAGGGCGCCGGGACCGACACCCAGGTTCACGCGGCCACGGGTCATGTGGTCGAGTTGGACCATGCGGTTCGCCACCATCATCGGGTGGTGGTAGGGGAGGCTTGTGACGCCCGTGCCCAACCGGATATGCTTGGTGCGCTCGGCTGCTGCAGCGATGAAAATTTCTGGCGATGCGATATTCTCCCAACCGGCGCTGTGATGCTCGCCGATCCAGGCTTCATCGAAGCCCAGATAGTCCAGCCATTCGACAGTCTCCAGATCGCGTTCTATCGCCAGCGTCGGATTCTCGCCCAGCCAGTGGAAAGGCGCCATAAATATTCCGAATTTCATTCTCTCAGGCAGCGCCATGTGAATCCTCTCCGTTTTGTCCAAAAAAGGTTAAAAGCAATACGAAATCGTCCCGGTTAGGCTCGCATCGTTCAGTGACAAATCACTCCACGGGATTCTAGCATGGGGCAATCGCCCTAGCAATTTTATTGGATAGAGACGCTGACTACGCTGGGGACATCAAAATTATAAATTTATTCAGAAAAATCGCCAGATTCTTCATGGTCGCCGGGATATTCTCGAAAAATACCGATTCTGCTTCCTCGTCGGCCATATCACTGATGCCTCGGACCTCCAGAAATGGCACGTCTGCAAATTTGGACGCTCTGGCGCCTCCCGCGCCCTCCCATGCTGCGGCGACAGCTCCTGTGGTATCGCGCAACTCATTGGCCCGAGAAGTCGTCACGATGGACTCATCACCCGACGCCACGCGCCCGAAATGGACGGAAAATGGCAGCGTATTGAAAGCTTCCGCTTCTTGCATGGCCGCAATGGATCGGAGGTCTCCGGCGAATTCAGGCGCTGGGCCTGGTATCAGGTTGCGGTTGAAGTCGTGTTCAACTGTCTCGGTTGCAACAATCACGTCTCCAATGGCGAGGTCAGGAGAAAGGCCACCTGCCGAACCGATACACATGGCAACCGAGACGACTGACAACGCCTCGATGGAGTGCAGAGTATGGGTTGCGAATTGCGCTTTGCCAAGACCTCCTTCGACAACCACCGCGCGTCCACTCAAGTACGAAATCGCTTCTAGCCTGCCTAGCTTAACTGGCTCCCCGGTAAGGCCCATGTGATCGAAGGCGGCCACCAGCGCGTCCAATTCGCGAATCGTTGGCACGAGGGCCAAAACCGTCATGCTTTCCACTCGGTCGCAACGTCGATGGCCCGGCGGAACTCGACTCCAGGCATGGATTTCATGTAAGCAATTAGACGCTCAAGCATACGCAGTCTGCCGGGCCTTCCGATGATGTGCGGGTGCATCGTGAGGACGAAGGCTCGCCCATAGTGATACGCTCCCTCGAATCCGGCGCTCCACACCTGATAAACTTGTTCAGGGCTCGCCATTGCGCTCCGCCCGCCGAGCGCAGGTGCGAAGCTGAAGTAGGGATGGTCGTCCCATTCCCAATGGACGGGAATTTCTACCAGTTGGGAATCGCCCTCGGTCACAATGTATGGGATGTCATCGCCCATGAGGCTAGAGTCGTAAACGAACCCTCTGTCGATGAGATATTGGATCGAATACTCGCTCAACTCCCAACTAGGGGAGCGATAACCCAACACTTTTTGACCTGTGATTCGTTCCAGAATTCCGCTTCCATGATCCAGGACTTCCAATTCTTTTTCTGGCGACAAAGTAGCGGGCGCTTCGTGCATGTAACCGTGATGCCCGACCTCGTGGCCTCGGTTCGCGATGTCGGCGACCAGAGTTTCGTGAGTCTCGGCGACGTAACCTGGTACGTAGAAGCTGGCCTTGATGTCGTGCTTGTCTAGCACGTCCAGGATTCGCGGCGCGGCCACGCTGGGGCCGTACTCTCTCATCGACATGAAACTCGGCAGTTTAGCCGTGTCGGGATTGCTGTTTAGAGCACTCGAAACGCCATCAACGTCGAACCCTAACATCACCACGCATCGAGTGTCCTCTGACCAAATCCCGCTCATTGATATGCTCCTGCAATTCTAACCCGCCGTTTTTTTACCCGCCGAATATGCGATACTGTTGCTCTACTCGAGATGGACTACTTTGGCACACATATTACCGCAATCAAGGACACAATGGAAAACCTGTTCCAACACCAGATAGTACCCTCGAAGAGCCTGACGAATCCTGCCTTTGGGATCAATTGATGCGCGCCCTGCGAATCGTCATTCCCATTGCCGCTATCATTTTATTGACGATATATGGGGGCATCGGTTACCTGATTGCCTCCGGCGTTACCGGGGCTGAACGGGAAGACCTGGAGGATAGCCTAGCCGCTCACGGCGTCGCGTTTGAAGATGTCGATTTCATGTCCCGAACGGGCGACGTTAACTTGAGCGGATGGTATGTGGTCGCCAGAAATACCTCTCCGACAATCATCTTCGTTCATGGCATTGGATCACAGAGAACAGGCGATCAAATGACTGAGCTTGCTGTTGAATTTCACGAACATGGATTCGGGTTCTTGATGTTCGATCTTCGCGCTCACGGTCTGTCTGGAGGAGACAAGACCACCGGCGGTTATCACGAACGCTTCGACGTTCTTGGCGCCTTCGACTTCCTCAAAACGCGGGGCGTCGATTCCGGCGAAATTGGAGTCCTGGGTCTATCAATGGGAGCAGGAACTTCGGCGATGACGGCGGCTACTGAACCAACGATTACCGCTCTTGTATTGGACAGTCCTTACGCGATTGCGTCAGAGTTGATCGCCCAGGAAACAGCGCGAAAAACCCCGTTCCCGGAATGGTTCGTGCCACTATTTATCCCTATGGCCAAGGTATGGGCCGATCTGCTTTATGACATCGACGTTGACGCAATGTCGCCGGAGAAGATGGTGTCGGAGTTGGACTATCCGATCATGGTCATTTACGGGACCGGCGACACAAGAATACCAGCAGACCACGGCCAACGAGTATTCGACGCCGCACCCGATGGCAGTGTATTGTGGGCGGTGGAAGACTCTGACCACCTGGATGCCTACGTCGAACATCCAGACGAGTACGCCGAACGGGTGATTAGTTATTTTGTAGGACGGCTAAGCGTCGATTAAACGCCGGATCACATCTACAGCCTCGTCGCTTGGGACGGTCGTGGGATCTTCAGACGAACGTTCTTTGATCTCCACGATCCCTTGCTTCAGGTTTCGTGGACTGACCACCACACGCACGGGCAAACCCAGTAGATCGGCGTCGTTGAACTTTACCCCGGCGGTTTCACTTCGGTCATCATAGAGCGTCGATAGTCCGGCTGCTGTCAATTCTTCGTACAGCGTATTCGCGGCGTTGGTCACCTCGTCGTTTTGCATGTTCAAGCCGACAAGTTGGACGTCGTAGGGCGCAATAGGTTTCGGAAACAGGATGCCGTTTTCGTCGTTGTGTTGTTCGATGGACGCGGCAAGCAGTCTCCCAACTCCGATGCCGTAGCACCCCATCATGATTGGGTGGCTTTCTCCATCCCGGTCTGGGTAGGTAGCTTCCTGGATGTCACTGTATCTGGTTCCTAGTTTGAATACGTGTCCTACTTCAATTCCGCGGTGAGTTTGCAGCGAGGCGCCGCAATTCGGGCAGGCATAGCCCGCTTGGGCCATCGCAATGTCGGTAATAGTGTCTGCTTTGAAATCTCTAGGGACGTTTGCGTTGTTGAAATGGTAGCCGTCTTTGTTTGCACCCACAACGAAATTGGAACCAAGTTCGATAGAGTCGTCTGCGACGATTCGCGTGCCTTTCAGACCTACGGGTGACGCCGAGCCGGCAACCACGCCTGCTGCTGTCACTTCCTGAGGAGTTGCCAATCGCAAATCGATCGCCCCAAGAGCGTTGTTGAGCTTCACCTCGTTGACATCCAGATCGCCCCTAATGACCACGAACGTGAATTGCCCATCTGCAATGTAGAACACCACTTTGAGTGTCTTAGACTCAGACACTTCGAGGTATTCTGCTAACTCTTGGATGGTCTTCACGCCTGGCGTTGCGACTTCCTCAAGTGGCAGCTCGTTTTCTGTGGGCAGGGTTTCCTTCTTGAACACAGCTTTTTCGCCATTTGCGGCATAGTCGCACGTTGGGCATAGAATAATGGTGTCTTCGCCCGCGTCAGCCAGCAGAATGAACTCCTGGGAGTCCTTGCCGCCGATCGCTCCGCTGTCTGCGTCGACGATGATGGCATCAAGGCCACACCGCGCAAAGATGTTTTTGTACGCCTGAACCATAGCCTGGTAGCTGAGATCGAGTCCTTCCTCGTCAGCGTCAAAGCTATAGGCGTCCTTCATGTCAAATTCCCTGACCCGAATCAGTCCTCCTCTGGGGCGGGGTTCGTCGCGGAATTTTGTCTGAATCTGATATATGGTCATCGGCAGGTCGCGGTAGCTGTTGACGTTGGCCTTGACCATGTTGGTCAGCAGTTCTTCATGAGTCGGAGCCAAGACCATCTCTCGATCTCGACGATCAGTTACCCTGAACAGTTCGGGACCCATCATCTCGTCGCGTCCAGACATTTGCCATAGGTCGCGGGGCTGAAGCACTGGCAAGTGGATTTCCTGCCCTCCGGCGGCATCCATTTCCTCTCGGATGATCTGCTCGATTTTCCTTAGCGACCTCCATGCCAGAGGCATATACCCGTAAATGCCGGCAGCGGCCTGATATATCATGCCTGCTTTCAGCATTAATTTGTGGCTGACAAGTTCAGCCTCGGCAGGGTCGTCTCTTAGGGTCTTTCCAAATAGTCGTGATACGCGCATGATTATTTCATCCGTGATCTGTCCGAACCATCGTCGATTCCAAGGCCGATTGTCGTTGTCGGCGAAGCCAGATTATGGGGATACGGTCGCAGTTTCGAGGTCTGCTTCCGCGTTCGCGACCTCTTCCATGAGGGCAGCAAGCATTTCGGCTTCAGGCACGATCCGCGCTTTTTGGCCTTTGCGAAAAATGATGGCGCGTCCCGCGCCCGCGGCAATTCCCACGTCTGCATCTTTGGCTTCGCCCGGGCCATTGACCTCGCAACCCATGACGGCAACTTTGATTGAACTTTTCGTCGCCTTGAGAAGCTCATCGACTTCGTTTGCCAGTTTCACAACGTCTACGTCGGCCCGACCGCAACTGGGGCAGGCCACCAGCACCGGCCCGGCTTTTCGCAGTTCAAGCGACTTCAAAATCTCGAATCCAGTGAATACCTCTTCGCGAGGATCATCGCTGAGCGAGACGCGTATCGTGTCGCCGATCCCGTTGTACAGCAGCGTTCCGAGTCCGATGGCACTGCGAATGCTGCCGGATTTGGCGGTGCCTGATTCTGTGATTCCGAGATGTAGCGGGTAGGGGACGAGCTTTGCCATTCGCCGATACGACTCGATTGTCGTGTCGATATCGAACGCTTTCAGGGAAATTTTGATGAGGTCGAAATCCAGGTTCTCGAGAATTCCGATCTCCCAAAGACCGGTGGCGACCATGTGGTCAACCACAGAGTATTCCTCGCCCTCTGCTTCTCCGGCTTTCGGGAGCAGGTTAACGCCATCGGTGTGACGGGAAATGCCCCGGGTTTTACCGATACCATCCACGGGCGGGAGGCTGCCAAAATTGACACCAATTCGAATCGGAACTTGTCGAATTTTGGCTTGTTCGACCACCAGCTCGACCTTCTCCCGGTCCCGGATGTTCCCAGGGTTCAGCCGAAGGCAATCGACGCCACTCTCCAAGGATTCCAGAGCCAGTTGGTAGTGGAAGTGTATGTCGGCGATGAGCGGAATGTTGATCTGGCGTTTGATCTCTTTTAGCGCCTTGGCAGCTTCCATATCAGGCACGGCGCTCCTGACGATCTCACAACCGGCTTCCTCCATCTCCCTGATCTGGCGCACCGTGGCGGCCACATCACGGGTGTCGGTTTTGGTCATGGACTGCACAGAGATCGGCGCGTCGCCGCCAATCTTGACATCGCCAACATACAGCGGCTTGGTCACACGTCGCGTTCGCATCGAAAGGTTACTCCTCTGGCGCGTAATGTTGATACACGCGAGGATACAGGAATTTCCATCCCCCGTTCAAGGTTATCGATTACGGTATGAGACGCTCCCCGCTGATAATACGAACGACGTCGAAGTAACTTATTATCACAATGAAACCAATCAACGCCGCAAAACCGGCCAGATGGACGACCCCTTCTTTCTGAGGAGAGATGCGTTTCCCGCGCCGCGCCCATTCAATCATGACGAACAAAAGGCGCCCGCCATCGAGGGCAGGAATCGGAAGAATATTCACAATTCCGAGCGAGATGCTGATCAGCGCAGTCAACTCGAAAATCGGAGCGATTCCCGCTTCAGCGACCTGTCCGGTCACACGAGCAATCCCGATAGGACCTGTCAATCCAGGGTCGGGGCCACCGGAAATCCACCGCTCAAAGCCGTTCTTGGTGATAATTAGCACGTTCCAAATGCGGTCGAACGCCTTCGGAACTGCTTCCCAAATTGGATAATTTTCCTTGACCATTCTCACATTGGACGTGCCAATAATCACGCCAACCGCGCCTTGAGTCAACGTGTCGCCGAGTCCCAGTTGTGCGTCATATCGTCGGGCGTCTCTCAAAGATATCTCGGTATCTGCGTCTGCGACTTCATCGACAACTAAGAATTTAGGCGGATTCAGTCTGGGCGTAACTGTGACTGTTTCCACGACCGACGAGTCGAGATTCTGGCCTAACCCCGTTACGATTGATCCGCGCCTAAGTGTGATCTCGGTCGGGCTATCCAACTTCGCCATCACCATTTCTATCAAACTGTAATGGTTTTTCACTCGTTCGCCGTCGAATGACATGACGGTGTCCCCCGCACGAATTCCAGCTTCCTGCGCCGGAGAGCCGGGAGCAACTCCACTGATGACCACGTTGCCGACAGCGGTGTCCTGGGGCAGCAAGAACAGAATCGTGAAGATGGCCAAGGGAGTTAGTATGTTCATGAACGAACCGGCAACAAGGACTATGGCGCGCTTCCACACGGCTTGGCGGGCGAAACTGCGTTCTTCGGTCGGATCCTCTTCGCCAACCATTTTTACGAAGCCGCCCAGGGGAATCCAGTTGAGAGTGTAGGTCGTCTCTCCTCGTTGGATGCCGAATATCCTCGGCGGGAATCCGAATCCAAATTCGGTGACTTTGATGCCAAAATATTTCGCTGTTAAAAAATGTCCCGCTTCGTGGACAAAAATTAATAATCCAAGAACCGGGAATATCAGTAACCAGAGTGGCAGGTCGAACAATATTATCCTTCCACCAATTTCACCACCCTCGCGTTGGCGTTCTTGCCGGCGGCGATTATTTCATCGAGTTCAGGGGCTTCGGTGGATGTATGATCCTCCAAAGCCTCTTTAATAACTATACCAATTTCCAGAAAACCAATCTTCTCGTTCAGAAATAGGTCCACCGCCGCGTCATTAGCGCCGCTCAGAGCGGCGGGCCATGAACCGCCGCGTTTGGCGAAGCCGATTGCCATATCGAAGCAGGGATACCTCTCATCTTCCCACGGCTTGAACGTCAGAGCGCCGGTCGCAATCGGGTCGAATCTTTTTATGGCTGGGTTGTGAAGTCTCTCCGGGTAAAACATCGCGTACTGAATAGGCAAATGCATGTCGGGCGGGCTGATCTGCGCTTTGACCGAGCCGTCGACAAACTCGACCATTGAATGTATTACGCTCTCAGGATGAATAACGATTTCGATGTCGTCCCACGGGACGCCGAACAACCAGTGGGCTTCGATAACTTCAAATGCCTTGTTCATCATGGTAGCTGAGTCGATGGTGATTTTCCGGCCCATCGCCCAGGTGGGATGCTTAAGGGCTTGCTGCGGTGTCACGTCGGCCATTTCGTTCAACGGGGCAGTTCTGAACGCTCCGCCGGACGCAGTAATTATCACTCTCGAGATGCTTTCATTTTCGCCGCGGATGCACTGCCAGATGGCGTTGGGCTCGCTGTCGAGCGGCAACAAAGGAACACCGGCGTTCTTCGCACGAGCCGACACAATCTCTCCAGCCATCACCACAGTCTCTTTGTTGGCGAGGGCAATGTGTTTTCCGGCGTCGATAGCGGTCAGGGTAGGGTTTAGCGCGACATCACCGACAGTCGCTGTGACCACCATGTCGACGTTCGGGTCTCCGACCATCGTGTCTAGGTCGCAATCCTGACATCCGTTAGATTTCAGGGAAGCCATTTCGGATTCGGTGCCGTTACAATGAATGTAATCAGGCTCAAATTCCTCAATCTGGCTCTGGAGCAATTTGAGGTTGCGATTGCAGGCCAAGCCTATGACATTGAAGTCGTTAGGGAATGCGCGAACGATATCCAGTGTTTGAGTTCCAACAGATCCCGTCGAACCCAACACTGCCAATCCTTTAGGTTTTTTGCTCATGATACGAAATGATACACCACGACCAGATTCCATACAACGGAATCTATTCGGTCGAGAACTCCACCATGACCTGGCACGAGCGAACTTGAGTCTTTTGTGCCGGCCTGCCGTTTCAACTGTGATTCTGCCAAATCGCCCAATTGGCCGGTTATTGCAAGCGCTGTTCCCAGGAGAACGGCTCCGACAATCGAGACATCCAAACCCAGCAGTTCGACTGCGATCAGGCACACAATAATCCCGACCGCCAGTCCACCGACTGCGCCCTCCCAGGTTTTTTCAGGACTGATGTTCGGCGCAAGTTTCCGACTGCCGAACGCTCTTCCCAGTATTAGGGCTCCTGTGTCTGTCGAGAATGTGACACACAGCACCACGATAATCCAAGCCATTCCATCCTCGAGGCCTCGAATCATCGTGCCGTGGGCCATAGTGCCGCCAACAAATCCGACGACCGCCAGGGTCGAAACAACCCTCAATCGGAGCAAACCAGCCGGAACCGCAATCAGCAAGTAGGCGGCTGAAGCCAGCGCGTATCCGGTGGCTGAGAATCCAAAGATTCTGCCGAAGTCGCTGTCCGGTTCGTAGAAAATGGCGGACAAGATGAGGACTGTGGTTGCGAGCGCTGAGAACGCGACACTGACGCGGTCGCCCCAACCGGACGCCATTCGGGACAACTCGAATGCCGCGAAAGCCGTAATTGCGGCCACCAAGCCGATGAATAGAATGCCTCCGGCCCAAATAAAGAACAGGAGGATGGGTATGCCAACGGCGGCGGTTGCTAAGCGTTGGGCCAATATGATTACAACTTTACGTTTACATCGCCGCAGATAACACTGTTGCGGGATTGCGTCAGCAGTCAGTTATCCACGCGGCCAAATCGGCGGCTCCGCTGACGGTAGGCATCGATCGCTTTGTGAATTTCGTCGGCATCGAAATCCGGCCAACATACGTCGGTGGCATAGTATTCAGCGTATGCCGCCTGCCAGATCAAAAAATTGCTGAGGCGCATCTCTCCGCCCGTCCGAATTATTAGGTCGGGATCGGGCACGCTGCTAGTGTAGAGATGGTCGGAGAACAACTGGTCGTCGATGGCTTCCACGTCTACACCTTCAGCAACGATCCGCTTAACTGCGTCCACGATCTCGGCCCTGCCGCCATAGTTGAAAGCCACGCAAAGAGTTAACCTCGTGTTATCGCGAGTCAACTCGATACTGCGCACAATTGCCTGGCGAAGATGGTCATTGAGCTGGTCGAGGTTGCCCAGATGTTGGATCTTCACGCCTTGAGCATGAAGATTGTCCACTTCTTTAGCGATTGCTTCTTGCAAAATCGAAATTAGCGCGGAGACTTCGTCCGAAGGCCGTCCCCAATTCTCTGTCGAGAAAGCGAACAGCGTCAGGCACTCCACGCCTGAGCGAACAAATTCTTCGATGACTCGTCGGACGTTCTCAGTGCCTGCCCGGTGCCCTTCTGTGCGCGTCTTTCCCTGCCGCGTGGCCCATCTGCCATTGCCGTCCATGATGATCGCCACATGGCGCGGTGTCGACATTTCAGGTCGTGGATCGCCGGTGACCTCGTTGGCCTCGGTTGAATCTGCCGATGAAGAGTCTCGGTGGATCACACTTCCATGACCTCAGTCTCTTTCGTCTTTTTGAGTTCTCCCATCTGCTCAATATAAAGGTCAGTCAACTGTTGAAGCTCAGTTTGCGCTCGACGAGACTCATCTTGGGAGATTTCCTTGTCTCGTTCCATTGACCTGAACGTTTCGAGGCTATCTCGACGAATATTCCGCACCGAGACGTTGCTATCCTCGACCTTTCGACCCACGAGGCGAACGAGATCACGTCGCCGTTCCTCGGTGAGCATGGGTACATTGATCCTGATGGCGTTGCCATCGTTGTTGGGCATGAGGCCGAGGTCGGAGGTCATTATGGATTTCTCCACCTCTTTCATCGACGCCTTGTCCCAAGGTTGGATCATCAACGACCGGGCTTCGGGTATGGAGATGGTGGCGAGTTGATTGAGTGGCGTCGGGACACCATAGTAATCGACCATCAAAGACTCCACCAACGCCGGAGAAGCCCTGCCTGTGCGGATGATCGCCAACTCCCGAGTCAAGGCATCAACGGACTTGCCCATCCTGTCGTCAGTCTCTTTTATCACTTCCCCGATGGTTGGCATGATTAATGCTCCCTGCGCTTAGTGAAACTACCGGAGCGCTCATTGTAATCCAGAGCGCAGCGAAATTCGAGGGGTGAAGCTGGGCAAATTTCAACTGATGTCAACGAGCGAGCGACTAACCCTAAGCAGGCAGTTTAGATGCGACGACAGAGCCGAGGTTTTCTCCGTTCACCGCACGAAGCAGATTGCCAGACTCCAACAGATCAAACACGACGATCTTCACATCATTGTCCATGCACATGGTCAACGCGGTGATGTCCATGATGCCGAGCCGCTGCTCGATCGCTTCCATATAGGTCACAAATTGGAGTTTTTTGGCGTTCGGGTTGGTTTGGGGATCGTCGTCGTAAATACCGTCAACGTTGTTCTTCGCCATCAGCAGCACGTTTGCGTCGATCTCGATTGCGCGAAGAGCGGCAGCGGTGTCGGTGGTGACGTATGGGTTTCCGGTGCCTGCGGCAAATAGAACCACGCGACCTTTTTCCAGATGGCGGATGGCCCTGCGGCGGATGTACGGTTCGCAAATCTGTGAGACGTTGATGGCGCTCTGAGTGCGGGTATTTATTCCGTACCCTCGTTCGAGAGCATCCTGGAGCGCAAGCGCGCTCATGATGGTGGCGAGCATTCCTGAGTAATCGGCCGTCGCGCGATCCATCCCGTCCCTCTGTGCCTCGGCGCCTCGCCAGAAGTTGCCCCCACCTACCACTATTCCCAGCTCGACGCCCATTTCAATCACTGATTGAATCTCAGCGGCCATGTATCCAACGGCCTCGGGGTCAATGCCAAATTCGCGATCGCCTTTCAGCGACTCGCCGCTCAGTTTGAGTAGCACGCGTCCATAGGTCAATAGTGTCGATGTTTCCTATTTATTCACCGAGGGCAAATCGGGAGAATCGTCGAACTTTGATATTTTCCCCGATCTTCGCGACCACTTCATTGACCAAATCTTGCACGGTCTTGGACGGGTCTTTAATGAAGGCTTGCTGTAGAAGGCAGACTTGCTCTGGATTCTCGTCTGCTCCATCGGGGATGTCGGCAGCGTCCACATACTTGGGGTCCATCGCCGCCACTTGCATGGCTATGTCATGAGCCAGCGCCTTAAAATCGTCAGTGCGGGCGACGAAATCGGTCTCGCAGTTCGCCTCGACGATCGCGCCGATTCGCCCGCCGCTGTGGATGTATGACTCCACAAGGCCCTGGTTTGTGGCTCGAGCGGACCTTTTCATTGCCGAAGCCATTCCTTTTTCCCTCAGAATCTCTTCTGCTTTGGCGATGTCACCATTGGACGCTTGAAGCGCATTCTTGCTATCCATGATTCCGGCGCCTGTGAGCCCTCGTAGCTCCTTGATGGACTCTACGCTGATCTGCATTCTTGTCTGCTGCCTTTTTATTTACTAGTGTTTGTAGATTTATCCCGTGGCCGACGGAGTTTCCTCGGTCGTCACGGGAGGAGGGGCAACCGGTGGTGGGGCTGCGGGCGGAGTCACCGCGGGAGGCGCATCGACCGCGGCAGGCGCTGCTGGTGGCTGAGCCACCTGTGGAGTCATCGGCGCAGCTGGTTCGGCCTGATCCGGCGCCGGCGGGGTTGAAGGAGCAACGACTGGCGTCGAATCGGCCGCCGCGGCTTCCGACTGGGGAGGCGCTTCGGGCGCAACCGCCGATGGAGCCACTATAATCTCAGGCTCCGGGATGGTGTCCTCGATGGGTATCTCAACCTCTTCTGTTTCGAGAGCTATTCGTTGGTTCTGTCCCTCAATGATTGCGGAGGCCATTTTGTTCGTGATCAGTTTGATTGACCGGATCGCGTCGTCATTGCCTGGAATAGGATAATCGATGAGGTCCGGGTCACAATCGGAGTCCACCAGCGCAATGACGGGGATTCCAACCTTCCGGGCTTCGGCGACTGCGATATGTTCTTTGCCGATGTCGACAATGAACAGCAAACCGGGCATCTCTGTCATCTCTTTGATTCCGCTGAGGTGACGGTTCAGTCGTTCGATTCGAGCCTGAAGTTTCAGCGCTTCTCTTTTTGTGACTCTGGCGAAATCGCCTTTGGCCTTGCGCGTCTCCAATTCAACCAGATAATCGATTCGTGACTGTATGGTTTTAAAATTGGTGAGCGTGCCGCCGAGCCAACGGGTTGTTACATAGAATGAGCCGCTACGCTCAGCCTCAGACGTTATGGTGTCGTGGGCTTGTTTCTTGGTTCCCACCAGCAGAACTTTCGCTCCCTGTGCCACAGTTTCAGTCATAAATCTAGCGGCGTCTTCGACCATTCGCAGAGTTTTTTGAAGATCGATGATGTGGATTCCGTTTCGATGGGCGAAGATGTATTGTTTCATCTTTGGGTTCCATCGACGTTTTTGGTGACCGAAGTGAACTCCAGCCTCCAGCAGGGATTTCATTGTGATTGGTCCCTCCGGGATCAGGAACGACTGCGGCGATGGCCGCTGCTCCACTGGCGGGGCTTCAGGGGTTGTGGGTGCCGGAGTTGCCATTTCGACCATAAATCATGCCATCCTAAAAAGCTTAATATTCACCATCAAAGTTGCACGAGGAAACACTGGACACGGATATTGTGCCGGTGGAATTATAGCATAGCGTTTTTGGCACGGGCAAATTAACGGCCAGTCACGAGTCGCACGCCGTTCAATCGGAATTGTTCGTCAATGGTCGAGTGGTGATTTTGAGGCAAATTGACACTTCAACAGATGTGGCATCAACCTATAAATCATTGGTCGCCGAGCATACTCGTACGGACCTGGTTCCACTTCAGAGCGTCGGAGATGGCTTGCTCGATGGTTAGTTCAGCCTTCCAACCGAGGAGCCTCATCGCGACGTCAGCGTTGGCGTAAACCCCGGCGACATCCCCAGGGCGGGGAGGCGCTTCCTGCTTTGGAATCGTGCGCCCGATTTGCTTCTCGAACGCAGCCACAAGCTCATTGACGGCAACGCCGCGACCGGCCCCCAAATTGATGACCAGGTGGGAGTCGCCTGTGCTGGCCGTGTCGAAAGCTTCGTCGAATCTTTCGACGGCGCTAACGTGGGCGGATGCGAGGTCCCAGACGTGGATGTAGTCGCGAATGCCAGTTCCGTCTCTGGTGGGCCACTCGGCGCCAGTGATGCGAAACACAGGTTCCCGACCCGAAGCAACCTCAACAAGTTTTCCCAGCACATGGCTGATATCGGCGGCATGAGGCCCAGAGCGCATTGCCGGATCGGCGCCGATGGGATTGAAGTACCTCAGCGAAATGCCTTGCAATTCCGTGGCGCTGCACATGTCGCTCAGAACAGATTCTCCCATGACTTTGCTTCTGGCGTAAGGAGAAGATGGCCCCAGCGGTGAATCCTCTCGAACCATGAAATCTTGGACATTACCGTACACCGCGGCCGATGAGCTGAACACAACACGTCTGCATCCGTTGGTCTCGAGGTTCCGGAACAACTCCAGTGATTTCGAGACGTTGTTGACGTAATAGTCATACGGTTGCGCCACAGAATCAGGCACTACGATTAACGCGGCGCAGTGTATCGCGCATTCAATGGTGGGATGCTCATCAAAAATGCGCGATGTCAGTTCACGGTCGCCAATGTCTCCTTCATAAAGCGTTCGTTTTCGAGAAAATTCACGGCGGCCCGTCACGAACGAATCCAGAACCACCGGAGTGTGTCCGCGGTCTTCCAATGCCGAGCATACAGTGCTGCCGATATAACCTGCGCCGCCAGTGACTAGGATTTTCATGATGGTGGATTAAGCCTTCGTCAACGTTATTTATCCGAACTCGACAGAAAAATCTGAGAATCTAAGACGTAGTATCCGCCTACAATTCTAACATCTCGTTCACTTTTATCGCTGCATGGCTGAACCGTAGAGCAAAGCGTAGATATGCCTTCAGTGGACCAACCGGTGGTTTGACACTTCTTTCAATCTCATTCTTAGAAATTCGGTTTCACGAACATTCTCTGACAGCGAAATCGCCTGGTGATACGATGTTTCAGCGTTATGGGAGTCACCCATTCGACGGAGCAAATCGGCCTTTGTGGCGTGGAAAAGGTAATACGCGTCTAACTCATTTTTCTTGCCGAGATTCTCGACTAACTGAAGGCCGATTTTGGGACCTTCGTGCATCGCGACGGGACAGCGTGGTTGAGTTCGATAATTGGCGATGGCGTGAATTTGTTCAGGGTTCGATTAAAGCGCGGCAATCTGGCGCGGGTCCGTCAATTAGGCTCTTTTCGCCTCTGCATGACGGGCTGCAATAGCGGCCTGGATTTGGTAAGGTCCCGGATTTCGAAGGCTCAAGGCTTGTTCGATGAGAGCAAGGCCTTCGTCAATCTCAGTCTGGTCCCATAAGTTCCGATCCTGACTTTCCAAAAGAATCAGGTCGCCATTGTCGTCGGTCCGGGTGTCCTGGCATGAATCGTGAAGCAACATCAGAGCGAGCAAACCAATCACCTCTGGTTCGCCGGGTATCAATTCGTGCAGCGCTCTTGCGAGACGAATGGCTTCGACACACAGCGGGCGGCGGGTCAGGGTGTCGCCCGCAGTCGCGCTATATCCCTCATTGAATATTAAATAAATGACCCCTAAATCAGCACTCAAGCGTTCAGGAAGCATGTCGTCAGAAGGCACTTTGTATGGTATGCCCGCGTCCTGAATTTTGCGTTTGGCCCGAACCAACCTCTGGGCCAGCGTGCTTTCCGGGATCAAGAATGCTCTAGCGATTTCAGGAGTTGTTAGACTACACAATGTTCTGAGAGTGAGCGCAATCTGAGCCTCCGAACTCAGTACTGGGTGGCAACAGGTGAAAATCAACCTGAGCCGGTCATCTCCCACGGCAGATTCGTCAAGATCAGGAATCTTATCGAAGTCGTCATCATCGCGGGTCTGAGACCGAGCCATGTACTCTTGCTTTTCGGCGCCAACCTTGTCACGTCTGAGTCGGTCTATTGCTTTTCGACTCGCGGTCGTCGTGATCCATGCTCCCGGATTGTCTGGCTCCCCGTCTTTAGGCCACCGGTCCAATCCGGTAATCAAGGCGTCCTGCATCGCATCTTCTGCCAGATCGAAGTTGTTGAATCTTCGAATCAAACTGGCGATGATCCGTCCAGATTCCTCTCTGAACACTCTCTCGGTTAATTCGTTGATCCCAGCTATCGACAGCACAATTAGCCAGCCTTGATAAATCACTTCTGTATAAGTCTAGTGTTAGTCTAATACAAATGTTCTAATTCATTCAAGTGGTTTCGATGCGGATTTTCGGGGTGACTGGAACCGATGTGAACATCTTAAATTGGGAGGCAATGTTCGGTTGTGCTCCAATCCGAGGTCCAACCACTGTTTGAGGTCCGCGTCACTCTCGACAGCAGCCCCGCCGACTAGCAAGAATCCGATCATTGGTCGATTTCCTTTGGTCACAGGCCTGACGTTGGGCAATGCCATGGACGAATCATGATGTGTTGGGGCGACTCGAACCATTACTACTTGTCCCGCGACCCTGCAGCACATATTTGCGTTGATCATAAACACCAAGCCACCAAACATTTTTATGTTTTCGTCCTTAATATAATCGCCCAACAGGTTCCGACCCCGTTCAACCAATCCTAGATCGTAAGGCATGAGCGCCTCCTATCCTCATTCGACTTAGCCAAACGAAGAACGATGAAACAGACATTCAACATGCTGACGGGACATCATCGCGGATCAATGGGCCGCCTTGCCTGACAGAAATTTCGCGTCGGTAGCGCGGCATTCGATTGCTCCGCTCGAATGGTTCACAAATTCTACTCGTCGTGGTAGTCTTCATCCCACCGACGATGGGACACCTGGAGATTCGATTTGACCAACGAAAAACCCAAGAAGGATGAGTGGGCAGAACCGTCCGAGCCTCCCAAATGTCTGTGGATGTCCGGTGAGATGGTTGACTGGGAAAATGCGACTGTCCACGCCTCCATGCTGGGATGGTCTTCGATCTCTATGGTGTTCGAGGGCATCCGCGGCTATTGGAACTCCGACCAGGAGCAATTGAACATATTTCGCCTCGACTCCCATCTTCAGAGATTGATGCGCTCCATGAAGGTCATGCGTATGACCTCGCCGTGGTCTGTGGAGGAACTTACGTCTGCGGTTATCGACATCGCTCAGACGAACGAGTTCCGAGGAGACTGTTACATCCAGCCTCTCGCATATTTCGGAGAGGGCACGCCCGGATACCTTTCTGCCGGAGGGCGGCCCGGAGAGGTCGCCATATTCTCTAGAAAGTCGACCTCCATTTTGGGAGCAGGAGAAACGATTACTTGCGGTGTTAGTTCGTGGAGCCGAATTTCTGATAATGTGATGCCGCCAAGAGTAAAGGCCATCGCGAATTACCAGAACAGCCGGTACGTCGCGGATGAAATGAGCCTCAACGGCTACGACTTCGGCATTATCTTAAACCAACAAGGCAAAGTGTCTGAAGTGTCATACGCCTGCCTGTTCATTATCAGGGACGGCGTCGCCATCACGCCTCCAGTCAGCGCCGGAATTCTCGAAAGCATAACCCGCGAAGTTGCGATCGACCTGCTCAGGGACGATCTCGGCATTCCTGTTTTGGAACGTGACGTTGACCGGACCGAACTCTACATCGCCGACGAAGCATTCATCTGCGGAACCGGAGCCGAGATTCAGGCGATACGCGACATCGACCACTTCACGATTGGGAACGGCGGAATTGGCCCAGTGGTCGCCAAAGTTGAGCAGTTGTACCACGATGTGGTAAGGGGTCGTGGTCCAAAACATGAAGCGTGGCTAACGGGCGTGTTCTGAATTATCCGCAGTTCGATTCATATATTGAGAAGGAGAAAACGAAATGATACACGAGATTCGCACCTACGACCTCAAACCCAGGTCTGTTCCCGAGTTTGAGAAACGAGCCGGCGAAATGATTGAAGGTCGAGTGAAATATTCGCCGCTAGGCGGTTTCTGGTCGACCGAAGTCGGTCCCTTGAACCAGGTAGTCCACATCTGGCCCTATGAAGACCTGAACGCAAGGACAGACATACGTGGAAAAGCGGTGGCCGCTGGCGCATGGCCCCCAAACACCTCTGAGTTCATCGTGAACATGCAGTCTGATATTTACTTGCCTGCGCCGTTTATGACTCCTCTTGGCGACCGCGAAATTGGCCCCCTGTACGAGATGCGGATATACACATACGCTCCCGGCGACATCCCAAAGGTCATTGAAGCCTGGGGCGGGGCGATCGAGGAAAGGCAAAAGTATTCTCCGTTGGCGGGAGCATGGTATACGGAGATTGGCGGACTGAACAAATGGGTGCATCTCTGGGCTTACAAAGACTTCGCAGAGCGAACGAAAGTCCGTGCCGAAACGCGCGAGAAGGGCGTTTGGCCGCCTCCCTCGGGAGTGTCACCCGTCAAACAGGAAAACAAGATTCTCACACCCATGAGTTTCTCCCCCATGCAGTAGCGAATCTCGGCAAATAGCCCGAGAGCGCCGATACACAACCCGGAATAGGAGGTCACATTCAGGTGACAACAGCAAAACTAACCGGAGAACAGATAGAAGATATCAAGCAAATGGCCGCAGACCATTTCTGGCCCCACGCCCGACCTGCGGGAGATATGTCAGACGAGACAGGCCTGAAAGTTGTCACGGACGCTCAGGGCGTCTGGGTCACCGATGCCAACGGCAAGCGTTATATCGACACGATGTCAAGCTTGTGGCTCGTGAACATCGGCCACGGACGCAAAGAGATTGCCGACGCTGTCCACGCCCAGATGACAGACATATCGTTCTCGCCGTCTGGCACGGTCGCCCCTGTGACCGCGCAGCTTGCGGCACGGGTAGCGGAGATGTCCCCGGACCCGGATTCCAGGGTCTATTTCGTCAGCGGCGGGTCAGAAGCAGTCGAGACCGCGCTCAAGATGGCGAAGAACTTCCACAGCAACAACGGAGAGGCGACGCGTTGGAAGGTGCTCAGCAGGCGCGGCTCATATCACGGCGCCACGTTCGCCTGCGCGTCGTTGGGCGGTGGAGGCATAAGCGCCCCCACGGCGTTCGGCCCGATGATGCCCGGCAATATTCATGTCTCCCAACCCAATGAGTATCGTTGCCAGCACTGCGCCAACAGTGGCGGCTGCAACCTAGAGTGCGCCCGTGATGTTGACCGCGCAATCGAACACGAAAACCCGAAGACCGTGGCTGCGTTCATTGGCGAGCCGATCTCGGCGGCGGCGGGGATTCATGTGCCGCATACGGACTATTGGCCCACCATCCGCGAAATATGCGACAAATATGGCGTCATCATGATCTGCGACGAGGTTATTAACGGCTTCGGCAGAACCGGCAAGATGTTCGCCACCGAGCATTGGGGCGTAAAGCCGGATATCTTCACAGTCGCGAAAGCGCTTACCAGCGGTTATCTGCCAATCGGAGCGGCAATCGCCAGCAAAAAGGTCTCCGAGGCGTTCATGGGTGCGGACGACAAAGCGTTCCGCCACCTGTTCACCTTCGGCGGCAACCCGGCGTCAGCCGCCGCAGGCATGGCTAACCTCGACATCATGGAAGGCGAGGGAATGGTCCAAAACTCGGCAGAGATGGGAGACTATCTCTACGAGCAGTTGCAGACCCTTTACGAGCATCGTATCGTCGGTGACGTTCGAGGCGGCATGGGCCTGCTCTGCGCGGTCGAACTGGTCAAGGACCGAGAGACTCGCGAACGGTTCCCCGCTGACGCCGAGCTCGGCAAAAAGATCAATCCTCTGATGGACAAGTATGGCCTGATGGGCAGGGCAGGGGACGTGATCTCACTGGCCCCGCCGTTGTGCATCACCAGGGATGAGGTCGACCTTCTGGTCAAGAGCCTCGACGGCATCATCACGGAATTGGAGACGAAGCTCTAGGCTCTGAATCAGGGAAGGTCAGAATTGAACATGGGCGGCAAATGCCGCCCATGTTCAATTCTACATATTTGCTGAACGCTCGGATTATGTGTCGGGCCACGGGTCCAACGTCAACCAAAGCTCGACGTTTTGGCTATCGCGATAGACGGAAAGTTTAACTTCGTCTCCTGGACTTTTAGAGTTAAGATAGCTGACCATGTCGTCGATTGATCCGATGATCCTGCCGTCGATGGCGGTGATGATGTCGCCTTTTTCATCTCCAGGAAACGAGAAGAACGGGTCAAGCCCAGCTCTGGACGCCGGACTGAGCTTGCTGACTCTTGACACATACACGCCTTTGGGGAACCCAAGAGTCTCTGTCATCTCTTTGCTGACCGGCTGGCCCGCTATTCCAATCCACGGTCTCCTGACCTCCGCTGATACTTTCAGTTGGGGAAGCAGGCTAATCACGGTGTTGCTAGGCACAGCAAATCCAATCCGAAACTCTCCGATTTGGTTGCCAAGATCCCCGGTCCGCACCGACGAATTGATTCCAATTACTTCGCCTTCAGCATTCAGGAGTGGCCCTCCAGAGTTTCCAGGATTGAGCGGCGCATCGGTTTGAATCATATCTGGAATAGGCCGTTGAAGGACGCTGCTCAAGCCTCTCCCTGTGCCGCTCACAACGCCAACGCCCATGGAGTTGAATTGCCGAAACGGACTGCCGATTGCGACCGCCAGTTGGCCGGGACGAACTTTCGACGAATCCGCCAGCACCAGCGGCTCGATGCCTCGGATTTCGTCGGGATCAACCTTTATGATGGCCAGGTCGTCCGCGGGACTGGTTCCGAGTTTCACCGCGTCGATCTCGCGACCATCAGACAATTGGACCGTGATGTCAGTGGCAGTGTCGACGACATGGTGATTCGTGACGATGTGTCCCTCGGTGTCGATGAGGAACCCCGAACCCGTCCCAGAACCGGGCAGGCGGATCCTTCCGAAACTTCGGGAAATGTGAATCTCGACCACGGCGGGGCTGGCCTCATCGAATAACTGTGTCACTAGCGACTGGTCATACAGAACCGGACCCAACTCATTAGACCAACCCAACGGCGATGCGAACACAAGGCCAACGACGAATCCGAGAGCTATCCCGATTGTGAGCATGCCGATCAGCGCATTTTTCGATACTGAGTTTTTTCTTTCGGATGTCTTGGCGGCGGTCTGGAAGTCTCGATACTCCATGCAGCGCTCCAACAACCGACCTGCCGGGGTCGGTGAATTTTTTTATTAGATGCAGAAAACGCCTGAACGTCTCAGGCTGTTCGCGTAGATTATAACGTCTCGATGCACCATAACGTTACATTGGACGAGTAATACCGGTTTTCAATCGTTCCTGCGGCCAGCGCATCTAATCTCGCAAGCCCTGGAAAACGGCTCGAATCTCAGGCTGAGACCCCAACAGGAGAGGTTATGTTCAGTTTTATGAAGAGTCTGGCGCTCATTGGCGCAGCTGCGTTGACATTCGTCCCTTTAGCTTGTCAGGCCGGCGAAACGCAAGAGACTCCAGCCTCCGGCGCCGCGCCGCAGGTTCCGGCGATTGCGGCGCTGCCGCCAACGCCAATCCCGCCAACGCCAGTTCCATCAACTCCGGTTCCAGCACAATCTGCGCCCGTGACGCCAACGCAGGGTGTGGAAGAGAAACTAAAGTTGCAGCCGAGCGTAACCGAACTTGTGTCGCCGACGCCCGACCCTCTGAACACTCCAATCCCAACCCCTGATCCAAGGAGCGCACCGATGAGGTTGACATTTGGTTGGGATCAAACCGATTTCACCAAGCATTCTGTGCCGTTCTCTGAAATACGATCCGGCGGTCCACCCCGCGATGGCATTCCGCTCATCGACGTTCCAATATTCCTACCTGTCGGCGACACTCCTGATTACCTGAACGACAAATAACCGGTGGTGACACTGGAGATCAACGGCGACTCAAAAGCGTATCCCGTTGCAATCCTGATGTGGCACGAGATCGTCAACGACGAGGTTGGAGGCGTGCCGGTGACAGTCACATTCTGCCCGCTTTGCAACATTGCAATCGTATTTGACCGGAGAATCGGCGACGTTGTGTACGATTTTGGAACATCTGGCAATCTTCGGAAGTCCGATCTCGTGATCTGGGACCGTCAAACGGAGTCATGGTGGCAACAGATCACCGGCGAGGCCATTGTCGGTGAGTTGACAGGCATGAAATTGACCACAATTCCAGCGCCGATGGTATCTTGGTCAGATTTTAAGGAAGCCACTCCTGACGGTCTGTTGCTTTCCAGAGACACCGGATTCGGGCGGAACTATAATAGCGCACCCTACGGCGGTTACGATGAACTAGACAACAGGCCATTCCTGTTCTCAGGCCAGATCGACAGCAAGCTGCCATCTATGGAACGAGTAGTCGGCATGGATTGGGTAAGTTCCGGGGTGGCCTATCCCATCTCGCTGTTCGAGTCTGTCCCGATTGTCAACGACACGGTGGGCGACCAGGACATTGTAATATTCCTTACGCCGGATACGGATTCAGGATTTAACGCATTCAATTCCACCGAAGCCAGAGTCATTGGCTCGACCGCCGTTTACGATCCGAATTTGAATGACCAGAAACTGACATTCAAGATCGAGTCTGGAAACATAGTGGACGAACGGTCTGGCTCCATATGGAATATGTTCGGCGAGGCAGCCACAGGCGAATTGGAAGATGATCGGTTGGCAGCAGTCATTCACGCAAACCACTTCTGGTTTGCATGGTCGGCATTCTTTCCAGATTCAGAGTTGCGAACGGCAGATTTCTTCGGCTCCTGAAGCGCAAGTTAAATTGATGAACACAGGGTTGGATGTGAAAATCATCCAATCTAGTTTGCGTATCTTAACCTCCGAGGCTGTCCAGGGTGTCGTCGAAAGACCGGCGTATGGCCGTGAATATCGGCACATCCCGCAGTGTGTATAGGCTCGTTTCAGTCGCTCGGAGGTCCATCACAAGATCGACGAAATCCGACGGACTATCGGTCTCGAACGCGACCACGAACTCCTGGTCATCCAAACCAAATGAGTACGTGGTGTTGATTTTGACAGACGGATACTTATGTCCTGTATTAATGTGGGTCATCATCATCCGTTGGCGTTCCTCAGAGGGCAGAACGTACCACTCCCGGGTCTTGAGAAATGGATAGACCACAAAGTATTTTGCTTCCCCAGGCCTGATGCGGACGCTGGTCCCTTCCTGGCCCTCGTGCCGATGTTCGCCGACGTACTGGGACCGGCGAGTCATTGCCAGATACGAGTATGGCTGTTGAAGGTATTTTCCCATCTGGGTCTTATATACACTGGTCATCATATCCTGAAGTTCTTCCAGAGTGTCGCACGCCTGCCATAGAAGGAAGTCGGCGTCGCCCCGAATCCCCACCATGCTGAAACTTCTGATGAACATATGCGTCGAGCACTCATCGACTACCGCCGATAGCTCTCTTTTGCCGTCAGCGCGTTCCTGCTCTGAGAGAAATCGCCACTCTGGGGCGACTTTGAAAAAATTGAATTTGACAAACTGCCTGCGTTCGGACTCGGCCATCCATACACCTCCTAAGGTAACGGTGGATATTATAGAGGATTTCGGACCCGCAATCCGAATTGACCGGTGTGGGCGTACTCGCTATGATGTAAGGGGAAAATAAACCAGTTTCCAAGGAGCGGAATATGGGGTTCGTGCGCGGAATCGGCCCAATGGAACTCATCATTATCCTAGTCATTGTGATGATCATTTTTGGGGTCGGCAGGCTAACCGAAATCGGCAGCGTTCTCGGACGCTCGATCAGGGAATTCCGAAACTCGGTGCAAGGCGACGACTCGACAGCCTCCGAAAATGAGTCAGAGGACGGTTCCTCCAAGCAGAAGGTCGGCCCAGGAAGCCAGCAGTAGAATCGACGCGCCATTAGGCGCTGAAGCCGGAACCAAATGAAGAGACGCGGGTATTTCGCGTCTCTTTTTTTTAGCTCTCGGTATCCAAGTTCATGTCTGGCGCCGCGCGGCCTCGATATGCCAGTTTCGCCAGCCAGATGCCAAGCTCGTAGAGAATTATTATCGGCGCGGCCACAAATGTCTGGTTTATGGGGTCAAATGTCGGCGTGATGATCGCTCCGAGGATGAATGCCGCCACAACGGCCCAACGCCTCTGACGAGCGAGGAATCTGGGTGTCACCACGCCAATTTTCGCCAGAAAGAATATCACAACCGGCGTCTCAAATATGACGCCCATCCAAAACAACAACGACAGCATCAGGTTTACATAGTTGCCGATTCGGATGTAAGGAGTGGCAACGTCGCTGCCAAATGTGAGTAGGAACGTGACCATCGGCGGGAAAAGGATTCGGTAACCGAAAGCTGCGCCGATGACGAACACGATCAGGCTGATAGGGAGCATCGCGTACAAATATTTTCGTTCTTTGGGGTTGAGCCCAGGCGCGACGAACATCACGAATTGGTACAGAACGAAGGGCAGGGAGGCGAAAAGACCGACGAGCAAGGACGCTTTGGCGGCGATTCCCAGAAATTCGGTGAGATCAGTGTAGATTGGTTTTCCGTTAGGAATGTCCACGAAACCCTCAGCGGGTCCCATCAAAAGTATGAGAATCTGCTCATGGAAAATGAACGCGATTACCGTCGTCACAAACACAGAACCGGCGGCCCACGTCATGCGCCTTCTCAGTTCCAGCAGGTGATCTCGAATCGGGAGCGATTGACGGTTCATGTCTTCGGTGGCTCTTCCGGAGGCTTGCTGGGTATCGGTGGAGAGGTCCGCGCCGGTTGGTGCGACACGGGTCCTTCGGACACTTCTTGGCTTGCGTCTGCGCCTTCTTTTGGTGTGTGCGATTGAGTCGGTCTCGTGACCCCCTGCGTTGGCCCTGGCGCCTCATCGTTGTAGATGATCTTGATATCGTCGTCTTCAATTACTACTTGAGGCAACTCGGAGGCCAGTTTCCGCCCCTCACGAACCAACTTGCCCAACATCCTTGCGGCATCAACCATGCGCTCGGGCCCCAGGAATATGAAGGCCAGGACCAAAATGAGCAATATTTCCATCGTCCCCATACCGAGGAAACTCATATCTAGGCCTCCCGACAACCCAACTCGCACCCATCGCATCGATCAAAGTACGGCACGCGCAATCTGGGGTGAAGCTTCAAAACCGTGCCAACCTTCTCCATCAAACTAACTACGGTGCACAAAGGTAATCCAACTACGTTGAGATAACACCCATCCACTTTTGTGACCGGATTGAAGGGCATGTCTTGCACGCCGTATGCTCCAGCCCGATCCATCGGAGTCCCAGAATCTAAGTACAATTCCATCTCCGATTCTGAAAAATCCCTGACATGGACTGACGTTGTCCTGAACGCGGTTACGAAGTTAGCGCCCATGATGCCGCGAACCGTCACTCCTGTTACTACGCTGTGGACCTGACCTTGGAGTTTTTGAAGCATATGCTTGGCTTCAGGTCTGGTTGCGGGCTTTCCCATGACTTCGCCATCCAGAACAACGGTTGTGTCGGCGGCGAGTATTGTTCCAACGATGCCATTAACCATCGAAGCTTCGGCTTTCTCTCGCGACAATCTGGACACGTACTCTTCCGGGGATTCTCCGGCGTTACGCGGTCCTTCTTCGATGTCCGGACTCAACACTTTTACAAGGTTTTCGACGCCCTGCATGATCTCTCGACGCCTGGGCGACGATGAAGCCAGAAGTATCGTCGGTAGAGTTTTTCGCGGAGCGCTATTCATAAACTGGCCCGAGTCATGGTCGCCACGCACTCGACATGGTACGTCTGAGGAAACATATCCACTGGCTCTACGGAGTCAACTTTGTAGCCGCCTTCTGCAAGTATGTCCAGGTCTCGGGCCAACGATGGCGGGTCGCAGGACACGTAGACAACACGGCGCGGCCCAAGTTCCAACAGGGCGTCCAACGTTCCGGGGTGGCATCCGACTCTCGGCGGATCCAGAATCACTGCGTCTGGTGTCGACTGAAGATTCGCTTCCTCTTCCAGCATTCCGAGGGCGTCCTCGGTTCGGGCTTCGATAAACACGATATTTTCAAGCCCCTTTGCATTTTCCCAGGCATCGGAAACTGCGGCGCTTGACTCCTCAATCGCGATAGCGCGAGCCACGTAAGGGGCGAGCAGAATGGCAAATACCCCAACGCCCGCGTATGCGTCCACAACAGTCTCGTTGCCGCTCAATTCAAGTCTTTCTTTGACTAGATTCACCAAGTTTTCTGCCTGAGCGGTGTTGACTTGAAAAAACGAGGGAGACGCGACCTTGAAGTCTCGGCCAAGCAGGTTTTCGTGATAGTGCTTCTGTCCAGAGGCAAGGGCGATGTCCGAGTTTTGGAACGTGGGTTGAATCAATCTGTCGCCCGTGTTGGTTCCAACCCGCACCGACAGGTTGGACGTTTCTCCCGCTTTGTCCTGCAATTCGGTGATAGCTTCGTTTATTTTTGCTCCCATCAACATACATTCATCGACACGAGCGAAATGCCGAGTTATTCGATTCGAGAACCCCAGCTGGCCTCCAAATCTCACCGTGAATCTCGCGTGATTTCGGTAATTGAATCGCTCAGGCGCTGGCATCGTCGGAGACACGGTTACGCCAGCCAGGCTCTGGAACTCTCGAAGTTGTGCGGCGACCGCCTCTTGCTTCAGCGCCAATTGATGTTCGTATGACACATGCTGCCACTGGCAGCCACTGCACGGCCCATAATACGGGCATGGTGTTGCAACTCGATGCTCTGATGGCCTCAGAACCGTCTCAACCATCGCCGATATTATCCGTTGTTTGTGTCGTCGGTACCGATAGATGCGAGCAACGACACGCTCGCCCTCGATTCCACCGAACACGTTGATCGTCTGATCTTCAAAATCGGCGAGGGTGTCTCCGAGCGGCCCCATCTGGATCAAATCCAGTTCGACCAGCTCGATTTCTTGTTCGCTGGCGGTTTTTTGGACTGAAGATGTCATTTGCCGGTTAATCGCTTGCCTGCTCGGACAATTTAATTGGCAGGAAATCTGCTTGTCGTGTAACCTTGAATCTGGACACAACGGCCGCGTTCGCCAACAAATAACGCGGCTTCACTATAGCATAGCAACCAGCCATGAATTGATGTCCAGCCATGAGCATCTGATAATATGTCTCTACCATGAGGATAATGGAGGAAACATGGCCATTGAACGCAAGCTCCCCCCCTGGCTCAAGGTCCCAATGCCAGGCGGCCCAAAGTACATCGAACTCAAAGAAATACTCAGAGGAGAGCAACTGAACACGGTGTGCGAAGAGGCACATTGTCCGAATATCGGTGAATGCTGGGAGCGCGGCACCGCGACATTCATGATTCTGGGCGATATATGCACCAGAGCTTGCAGCTATTGCGCCGTTACCTCCGGGACGCCCGTGGGCCTTGACCTCCAGGAACCGCTCAGGCTCGCGGAGACCGTAAAGCGATTGGACCTGTCATACGCTGTCATTACATCTGTAGATAGAGACGATCTGCCCGACGGCGGCGCGTTCATATACGCTCAGTGCATCACCCAGATTCGCAAACGCAGCCCAGGCTCCAAGATCGAAGTGCTGATCCCTGATTTCCAGGGCGACCCATCGGCCCTCGCGAGCGTGATGGAAGCCGGCCCTGACACGTTGAATCACAACATCGAAACGGTAAGAAGGGTGTTTCGGCGAGTGAGGCCAAAGGGCGATTACGATCTGTCGCTTAGGCTCTTGAAGCAAGCCAAACATCTGAACCCAAACGCGGTAACCAAATCCGGCATGATGGTCGGTCTCGGCGAGACATGGGACGAAATTCTTGAAACGATGCAGGACCTGCGAGACGCGGACTGCGAGCTTTTGACCATCGGCCAATATCTGCGGCCAACCCCAAAACACACGCCCTTGGTCAAGTGGTACACACCAGGGGAGTTCGACGAGTTGCGGTTGGAAGGAGAGTCGATCGGATTCTCGCATATCGCATCGGGGCCACTGGTGAGAAGCTCATATCATGCGGATGAACAACACTCGGCAGCAACTGCCCATATGGCCTTGGGCTAGGCGCAACCGTATGGGAAGATAGCAATGGCCCGGAAACACGAACGACCACTGACCCCATTCGAGGGCAGTGATCGCAAATTGTGAATGTGTCCGGGTTGGTTACGTTGGAATATTAGTCAGAAGACGGAAGCTTGCGCGGTTGCTGCACGCCCATTTCGGCGCCGTGGCACTGGATTGCGCCTGTGCCGGCTTTGGTGCATAGCACCATCGTGCCGCAGGTCTCACATTGATACCGTCTTCCAAGCTGGTTAGCCATCTATTCACGCTCCGTGGTTGTGTCGAAAAATCGTTGTGTTGCAGTAACTCGACGCGGGACGAACTAAGTCTTTTTGTTCATCGGCGTGCCGCAGCAGTTGATCCCGCCTTCTTCAGACCCTCGTGTCACCACGAATTCCGCGCCACAGTTCTCGCATGAATACCGCTTGCCAGTTTCGGTTGCCAAATTCCTTACCTCTTTTGATGTGTCTCCGAACATTGTTGGTAGGTTAATCAGATTATAGCTACGATGGCCGACAGCGTCAACGAGGTTCGTGAAGCGGGATTCCTGAGAACTCGTGCGCCTGACCGGAGGTTTCACGACGCCAGTCGGCGGGCTGATTCGATCACGCGCCTCGCCGAATCGTAATCTCTTCTCCCTCCTCGGAATATTGGAGGGACGAGATACAATGTCCGCACCCCCTGATCCATCAGATTCTGTATCAACTCCAGCGCGATTTCTTCGCCTGACCTCCCGGATCCTAATTCGGATCTGGTGCGTTGAGGCACGTTTCCGAAAATGATGCCATCCTTGGCAAGAATCTGAACTCCATAGAACACAGGTGGCGCATGTCCCTTGTCGAAATGTGACTCGAAGTCTGCACGGAACCGGGCAATCACGGATGGATCAAATTCTGCCTGCGCTAGGAAAAATTTGGCTCCTGTTTGGGCTTTTCGGACCGCCAACGGAATCTCGGAATCCGATGGCCTGCCCATATCAATCGTCGCTCCCACCGAGAAGTCGGTCGCGACCCGCAACTTCAGGCCCCGAAAATCCTTTCCCTGGTTCATGTCTCGCACGGATTCGATCAAAGAAGTGGGTTGAAAATCATAAACAGCTTTGAAACGCTCTCTGTCACGATTGCTTAATCCATCGCCTTCGACAATAACGATATTCTGAAGGCCCAACAGTTGGGCGCCTAGAAGCAGACTCTGGATTGCGACTTTATTCATGTCTCTGGTCGCAAGAGTGAACACAACATCTTGTTTTGTGTTTGCTTTGATCCAGGCTGCCGCCGCGACCGGATTGACCCGCACCGATTTGCCAGGATTGTATGCCACGGACACAATGTCAGGATTCAGACCGTCAAGGTCACCGATTAGGCTTGGCGTCCCTCCTCTTGGCGGAGAGAAATCGCAGATTATTTTGAGACTAGATGATCCATTATTAGCTAGGTCTGGAATTTTTGCCATCTGGTTCCAACTTCAAGGAAGGCGTATCGATGTGTTAGAGCAAACATTCAGCCAGGAAAACCACAGGGCCGGGATCCCATATGGAAACCCGGCCCTGAATTAAAGTCAGAAGGGGACTACTTCCAGCCCATCGAACCGTCTTTCTTGGGCAACAGCGAGACCCGGTGCCCGGATTCGCACTTGTACCTCTCCTCCCGCACCTCACGGCGCTTGCCTGAAAGGGACGACTGGTCCATTCGTTTTTCACAGAATGGGCATTTGACTCCGAACACGACCCTGTTGCGAAGCCTCTTAAGTTTCACGTAGGTCAGCGTTTCGGACAGGGATTTGGAGTCCCCAACATATCGCAGCACATACCGAGTGCCCGTGCTGAGGATGCTCTTGGGCCTGAGTTTGACGGGCGGTGTGTACGTGTAATCCACGTACCCGCAAAGCAGACACTCTAGTTCGTCATACGTGACAATCATCGTGGATTCGCATCTCACACAAATTCTTGAAGACGGGGCCGTGGTTGTTGTAATAGCCGGCGAGATTACCAAAGTTTCTACTCTCCCCCCCACTAATTGTGGGTCGACAAATCGAGCAATTCAGACGGCCTCTCGAAGGTTCCTCCGACCTGCGAGCCAGACGGTCGTGCAGGAGTCTGACATTGCGACCTCCCGGTCGCCATGCGCGAGCTTGCGTGACCGAAACTGAGATTTCAACGACGCTCATGATACGCTCCCTGTGCAAGTGGTCGCAAAATTGTCGCTAAAAGCGATCATGTGCGACAGACGCAGCTCATCCAAAGAGTGAAAATTCGCCGAAATCAAACCGAGTACGAATCTGGCAAATGCTCCGTGTTGGAGCAGGAAACTGCCTGTCTCGTACAAGGATTTGGGTCCACCGGTGGCTCCGAAATTTCGGATGTGCCAGTGGACAACCGTGCCGGGTGCCGTCACCCGGACATTGCAGCCAAGTCTAAGACATTATTTAGTAAAAGTATAAGACAATGCAAGGGTAAATTAACCGATTTTCTAGCGATTTTCTAGCGTGGCTTTCCCTTGTAGTGGGGGACGCGGGGTTTTCCCTTGTAGTGAAGAATTTTGTGATTTCAGATTTCGTGGTGATATCACTTAAATTGCAACGTTTTTTGCGGGTTGTAAATATCACATGTAGGTTTCAAAGGGTTTAACTTGTTCTGTGCCTGCGTGATCGTTGACGGTTCGATTGCTGAAATCTAAATCGGTAATGAGAAATTATGATTCGAATTCATACGGTTTGAGCGGTTCACGTTTGGTCGAACAAATCAAGTGATCACCTTCTGGAAATCGTAAGGAATTGGACGCCGGTATCGTCACGGGAGCGTTATTTTTGTACCGGAACAGGTCGAATAATGGAAACGAAAATGACCGTGGGTCGGTCGATCAGATTGGGGCGAAATGCTCCGCCCAATAACCCGGCGACTCGACAGGCCACTTGGCTGACGCGAGCTTGGTAGGACCGCCTCGGCTAAACGCTTATTCCGCAATGACGAACAATCAACGCAGACTTGATTCATGGGCGCTTGTGCAATAAATCACATGAAATTTGACGCCCATCTCCGGCCAATGCTATATTCCCAGCGGCTTAGGTCGAAAATCGACCGCGAATAATTCAGGAGAGAGCCGATGGCGTTAAACATTATCGTCTGCGCGAAACAGGTGGTTGACCCCGAAACTCCAGCTTCAGCCTTCCGAATTGACCCGGACACAAACCAAGTTGTCCCCGCTCAGGGGATTCCACCTGTCGTCAATGGATTCGACGAAAACGCAGTGGAGGCAGCGCTCCAAATCAAAGAGGCGTCATCTGACGCCACAATAACCGTGCTTTCAGTGGGTTCGGGTTTCGTCATGGATGTCATGAAAAAACCGCTGTCTATGGGGGCGGACCAGTTGATACTTGTCGATGACCCGGCAGTCGGAAATCTTGACGCTTTTGGCACAGCCACCGCTTTGGCTGAGGCAATCAGGAAGATTGGCGAATACGACCTCATCCTGTGCGGACGCCAAGCGTCGGACTGGGATAATGCGATGGTCCCCCTTGGAATCGCCGAGATTCTTGGCCTCCCATGCATCACCATCGCCCAAAAGATAGAAGTAAGTGACGACGGCGTGACCGTCCACAAAGCGCTTTCCGATGGATACGAGGTTGTGAAAGCCGGGCTTCCGGCAGTTGTGACGATCACCAACGAGTTGGGCGAGCCTCGGTATCCGACTCTTAGAGGCATCATGATGGCCAGCCGCAAGACGCCGACGGTCTGGGATGCGTCCGAGGTTGGATTGTCCCACGATCAATTATCTCACAAGCTCGACCTCACGGAATTGTACATCCCGGAGTCTGACACCGAATGCGAGTTCATCGAAGGCGAAGACGATGCAGATTCAGGACGCCTGCTGGCGTTGAAATTGCGGGAAGCCCGGCTGATCTGAGTTCGTCTTGCAAAGATATGATTTCTAGTTCTTAACTAATTGGAGTCACCACCATGGCAGGAATATTGATTCTTGGGGAAATAGAAGGCGACGCGTTGAGCTCGATAACCGGCGAGCTTGCGGCGGTCGGTCAAGCTTTGGCCGCAACCAGCGGAGATGAAGTCGCGGTAGCGTTGCTCGGCGGGACGCCGGATAGCTTCGCAGGGGACGCCATCGCAGCGGGAGCGGACAAAGTGTACACGGTTGCCGATCCACTTCTGGCTGACGGTCAGATTGACGCATACCTTTCTGCATTCGAGCAAGCAGTCCAACAGACATCACCGTCGGTGGTGTTAATTGGTAAGACTGAACTGGGGCGCGACCTCGGCCCCAGACTGGCATTCCGAATGGGTGTTGGAGTTGCTCAGGATTGCGTCGAACTCTCGGTCGATGAGTCCACCGGTCGGGTGTCCGCCCTCCGACCCGTTTACGGCGGAAATGCGATGGCCAAGGTTACATTCCAAGGCGACGGCATCCAGATCGCAGTGGTTCGCCCAAAGACCACCGAGGCCCCGGAACCAGATACTAGCAGGACGGGCGAAACTCAGGCGCTGGGCGTGGAGCTTGAATCCAGTGTAATCAAGTCCAGGCGCGTCGATACCGTCACTCAGGCTTCCGAAGGTGTCAGGCTAGAAGACGCCACGATCGTCGTCAGCGGCGGCAGAGGATTGGGCGGAGAGGAACCATTTGAAACATTGGCAGGCCTCGCGTCAATGCTCGGTGGCGCTATGGGCGCATCCAGGGCAGCGTGCGACGCAGGATGGCTCGATCACAGCTACCAGGTGGGCCTGACTGGGAAAACGATAACACCTGATCTTTACATCACTGTTGCTATATCCGGCGCCAGCCAGCATATGGCCGGTTGCTCGGGCGCTAAACACGTTGTGGCCATCAACCGTGATCAAGACGCCAATATATTCAAATCGTGTTCCTATGGTGTCGTCGGCGACTGGAACAAAGTGCTGCCCGCGTTCATTGAGACGGTCAGTGAACTCATAAACTCGTAGGCATTCCGCCAAATTCACCACACATGGTTGAATTTGGCCTTATAATGTGAGTTGAATCGCTGAGTCCGTGTCGGAATTTAGAGGCCTTATTTGGGGGTGTGGCGTTATGGAAGGCAATTTCCTTTTCGAGATTGACGAAGTGCTTCGGAACGTTCAAGAAGCAGAGGTAATGTCGATTTTCTTTCCGTCGTTCCGCAGGGCGCTCATAATCGACACGCGCTCGAACACAGATGACGGCCCGATGGTGCGACTGATGCCTATGGCCAGTTCACCTCAAGACCGTGTGCGTTCCATCCGTAAACTGCGCCCAGGATTTCCGCGTCTCCAGAATCTCACGCTGATTCCGTGGCAGCGCTATGTCGACAGCCTTGTCAACCTAGGAGTTTGGGAAAAGATAGTCAAAAGGATTGAAGAGTCTGGAGACGCGAAGGCGATTCAAGCCTGTGACGCGGCGTTGACTGAGTTGCGCCGATTGGAGCGGCAAGAGTTGGTTGCGGCAATCAGTGGCGATAATTACCAAACGATCTGGTCAGCAAGCAAATGACCAGAACCGGGAATTAAGCGTGTTCAGCGTCACTGATAGTGCCAAAGAGGAATTGAAACGAATCGTCGAATCACGGAGCATCGAGGCGGGCAGGTGCCTACGGCTCGCGGTCCAGCCGACTTGGCCCGGGCCGGGCGATTTCGGCATCGTGATTGATCACGAGAAAGCCGAAGACCACGCCGTCGCGCTCAGAGGCACGAAGATACTATTGCTTCAAGAACAGATGTTGCCGCAACTCGATGAGTCTATCCTGGACTACAAAGACACGCCCGAAGGCGCTCGATTCACGCTAGACGTTTATTAACGCCCAACATATTGGAGCGCGAATATGGCGTCACAATGCCCACTGTGCCATTCTTGGGATGTTCGCCGCATACATACAAGCTCTGAACGGCTGGGCAGCAGAGAATACTTCCTGTGTTCAGTGTGCGACCTCGTCCACGTTCCTGCGCGATACCATCTCGATCACGACGCCGAGAAGGCCCGCTATCTTCTCCACAACAACGATCCCGCCGACCCTAAATACAGGAAATTTCTGAGCAGGCTCTGGAACGTTGTGCGCGCTGAGTTATCGAGTGGAGCCCAAGGCCTCGATTTCGGTTCAGGCCCCGGGCCCGCTCTGGTGCATATGGCTACGGAGGACGGGTTCGACATGCTACCTTATGATCCGTACTTTGCACCCGACCAGTCGGTTTTGGAATCGCGATTCGATTTTATAACCTGCACAGAAACAGCAGAACACTTCTCGTCGCCCGGAACCGAGTTCAAGCAACTTCATTCGCTTCTGAAGGCTGGCGGGATACTCGGAGTGATGACCAGCATGTCGGCGGATTGGTCGCAATTTCCGAACTGGCATTACAATCGTGACCCGACTCACATCGCCTATTACTCGCGGCGCGCGTTGGAGTGGGTATCTGATTCACTCCACATGGAAGTCGACTTTCCGACAGCCAACGTGGCTATCTTCCGAAAACCATCCGAGGTCCGATAAATTCCGTCGATCAGCTATCACGCCCCACTGCCTCATGGATGCCGCGCACGGCGTTTCGCATCTCGCGTATCAGGATCGCCGGAGGAGGTGGCGCGACGTGAGTGTAACCAACGCCCAGGTCGAGCATTTCCTGAGCCGCTAGTGGGAACGCTGGATGGTTCATCGGTATCTGGAGCTTGGCATTGCCCGCCTCTTTGACCTGAGCGGCGATTTTTTCGACCTCTGCCCTCAAACGAGGGTCAGTTGGCTCGGTGACGCCCAGAGTTTGCGATAGGTCAGTGGGTCCCAGGGCCACAAGATCAATGCCCTCCAACGCCGCTATTTCAGGGACGTCCGCGATGCCCTTGGCGTCTTCGGTCATAACTGACAACAAGATTTCATCGTTCGATGTCCGAACATGGTCCGCCCAGCTAACGGTTCCGAATCGAGCCGCACGACTTCCGCCGGCGCCGCCTCGCTCCCCAAGCGGTGCGTAACGCACCGCCTTGACGGCCTTCTTCGCGCCTTCGATGCCGTCAACGTGAGGAATAATGATGCCCTGCGCTCCCATGTCCAACAAGCGAAGGATGAAACCGGGATCGGTGTCCGCCACTCTCACCATCGGGGTGATGCCCACGAGGTCAGCAGCCACGATCATCTGTTGAATCAAAGGCAGATCGAACGCGGTATGCTCCATGTCGATGAACGCTGCGTCGAACCCGGCTAGCCCAATGATCTCAACAATCTGCGGGTCGGAGAAGCTGACATACGTTCCGAGGGCCAACTTGCCTTCCCTCATGAGTTTTTTCACTCGATTTTCTCTCAATTTCGTCTCCTGAATCTAACTGAACAATAAAACCCGATAAGTTTCGCCGAGTGTATTATCAGCGCAATCGAGGCGTCAACATTCGTAGTTTCAGGTTACGCCACAGCGTTTCGCGACGTGGTAGAATCGGATCGAATCGATAGGGTCATCAACAGGTCAGCAAATCGTCACAAAGCGAACTGAAGAGGCAAAGTATGCAAGAGACAAAGATTTCATCGACAGGAGATTTGACTTTTCCGCAAGCTGGTGACGACTGGTCATCGCTGGAACCTGACGAAGCAGGCATTGATCCGGCGAAACTTAGAGAAGCAATAACCTACTCTCAAGATCCCGCTCACGAGGGCTATCCTCCCGATCTTGGCGGCCACCTCGCGCGATCTCACGGCGCCAAGAGATATGACGACGGTTTGATAATTGGCCCGACCAAGACTAGAGGGCCGGTCACAGGCGTTGTGCTCCGGAATGGGCGTCTCGTTGCGGAGTGGGGCGAGCCTCATCGCGTGGATATGACATTCAGCGTCACCAAAAGTTTTCTGTCTACTGTCGCTGGGCTGGCATGGGACCAAGGGCTTATCAAGGACGTTCACGATCCGGTCGCGGATTATGTTGATGATGGCGGATTCGACTCTGACCACAATCGCAAGATCACCTGGGACATGATGCTGAGACAGATCAACGAATGGGACGGTTCCATTTGGGGCAAGCACTACTCGGCTTCCAATCCGAACGACATTCTGCGCCCGCCGGCCGAGCCTGGGACTGTGTACGAATATAGTGACGCCCGCGTGAACCGACTGGCTTTGGCGCTTCTCAGGGTATTGAAACGCCCGCTTCCAGAGGTCTTAAAAGAGCAGGTTATGGACCCCATCGGTGCTTCGGACACCTGGCGTTGGAATGGGTATCGCAACTCATGGGTGATGATTGCCGGCCAACGAATCCAGTCGGTGAGCGGCGGGGGGCATTGGGGCGGCGGAATGTGGATCAGCGCCAGGGATCAAGCGAGGTTCGGGATGTTGAGTCTTGCCAGGGGAAATTGGGCGGGGAACCAGATCATTTCAGAAGATTGGGTTAAGATGGCCAGGACGCCCGGCAAGCTGAATCCGAATTACGGCTTCATGAACTGGACCCTGAACACCGACCACAAGCTCATGCCAAATGCGCCCGCGGACAGCTTTTTCCACTCGGGAGCGGGGACCAATCGCATCTGGGTTGTGCCTTCGCTAAACCTGGTAGTCGTGCTGCGATGGGTCGGCGGAGACCACTTCAATGGTTTCGTGGATCGACTGCTGGCAGCGGTGTCCTGAATCGCGGACGGCTATTTGGTCATCGACCGTCAGCGTTCTCGTTGAGGGCCATCGTCCTCGTACTGGGTGAACACGACTCGTCCCACATCCAAGCGGAACAGCACATACCGCTCTTTGATCTCGTAGCTTGACGCTTCGATCACGAGTTGGCGCTCATCTGCGCTGTCGGTTTCCAATGCGTCGACGTCCACCAGAAATTCGCCGCCTTCGCCAGTGTTGGTCCTAACAGAGGAGTGCAGAGCGTAAGGTTTGTCGGCGTTGAGGTCTCGGCGCTTGGGAGAGGTCGGCTCCATGAAGACATAGAGATCGTCGCAGCCAATTATCGGCGTCACTGCATGGACTCTTGGGGCTCCCGTAGGCTGTGTGGTTGCCAGGTAGCAAATTTTGCCGTCCGGACGCTCTCGGCCTAGTTGGGCCAACGACTCAGCCATTTCTTAAAATTCTTTCCACGTTGACAATATTCGGCTCCTGATATTTTAATCGGCGCTCGCTTATTGGTTAAACGATGAAACGCGCTAAGACCAAATCTTGCTGGAGCAATTCAACTGTCAGAGATTGCTTTGGTCATTGCGATAATGCGCGTATGCGATCTACCAATTTTGGCAAGGTTTCGCCCGTGGAGCCTCGCACAATCAGATCGGCAGAGTTGGATAGAGGTGTGGGATTTGGGTTGGCCTCAATGAATATTCCTCCGTTGCCCTGCACCAATGACGGGAAACTCGCGGCAGGATAAACCGTGGCGGAAGTGCCGATGGCAATCATGCAATCGCTCAACTCGGTGTGGTGAAAACAGGTCTCTAACACGCTTCGAGGTATTGGCTCTCCGAACATTACTGTGTCGCCCTTCACCAGCCCTCCACATTCAGGGCATGTGAGTGGATAGGATTCGCCTTCAAAGTGGTCGCGATGCCACTTTCGCTCGCAGGTAATGCACCTCATTTTGGTGCGGTTGCCGTGGATTTCAGCGAGTTTTTCCTGGCCTGCCTGGGCATGCAAATTGTCAACATTCTGAGTAATGGTCATCTTCAAGATTCCCATTTTTTCGAGGTCGGCCAATGCGAAGTGACCAGGGTTTGGCTTGGCTCGTTCGATTGCTTCTCGGAAGTGGGCGCGGTCAGGATTATGCTGTTGGGACTGCTGTTCATTCCACCATGCCGCCGGGTCTCGAAGGAAATCTTCGTACCCATTCATCGTGGGTTCACCGAGTTTGGTCCACAAGCCGCCTGGGCCTCGGAATGTCGGAACTCCGCTCTCCACAGACAGTCCGGCCCCGACCAGAGCGACGACATATCGCGACCTCGCAATTCGTTGGGCGGCTTGTTCCAGATTCAGGTTGTGATCTGCGGCGTTCATGGAATTTCTACTCCCTGGGTTATCAGTCGGTTATCGAAATCGCCTTGACTGATCCCAATTTAACGTCGAATCGGTGCATCTGAGAAAGCCGCTCGGGCCTGATGATATCAGGCTCTGCGGTAGTGATAAAACACTGCTGGTAAGTCGCCGCTTTGTCTAGAACCAAATTCCGACGGCCCGAATCCAGCTCGGAAAGGACATCGTCTAACAACAGCACTGGTTCCTGACCCCGACGGCGTTTAAGGTGTTCTGCCTCAGCCAACTTCATTGCGAGCACAACAGTCCTGACCTGCCCTCTTGAAGCATACGCGCTGGCTTGCATGCCGGCGATCTGAGGTTCAACGTCATCTCGGTGTGGACCTAAAATAGTGAACCCTTGGGCTATTTCTCGACTCCGTTCATCAGCCAAACCTTCGGTCAGGATTTCGGCGGCGACATCGACCGTAACTTCTTGAGGGATGTCGATGCTCGGCCGGTACACCAATTCCAGCATGTCATCGGCGCCCGCGAGTTCCGAGTGCAGGGGAGCGACGATGTCGTTCAGGCTCGCCAGGGTATTGGCTCTCTGTTCAATAATAAATGAGGCTTCTGCAATCAGTTCTACGTCCCAGAATTGCAGCTCATCAGGAGATGCCGAACGATGGCGGATTCGCTTCAGCAGATGATTTCGTTGGGCCAGGATTTTGTGATAGCGTTGAAGACTCCGCAAGTATCGGTCATCTAGCTGTGAGATCAAAATGTCTAGGTAACGTCGACGGATTGAAGGCGTTCCATAGACCAATTCAAGGTCTTCGGCGCCGAACATCACAGCGTTCAGAATGCCAACAACGCTGGACGCTCTCCTTCCAACTCCGTTGACCCGGAATGATTTGTGAAAAACACCAGCCTCCGAGGCTGCCGTTTCGGCCTCGGAATGAGGATTGCCCGAATTGCCAGAGGGCGAAAAGTCCACCTGAAGCCTGACATCACCATCAGCAAGGGTCAGATGTGCCAGAATCTGAGCGTGAGGTTGAGGGCCGATGCGTGCCTCACTGCGCACCATCTCGCGGTCCATCGACGCCCGATTAGACTTCGCGATGGCGAGCAGGTAGGCGGCTTCCAATAGATTGCTTTTGCCCTGGCCGTTGGCGCCTTCGAGCAGAATCAAGCCTTCCGGAAACTCTAGAGAAAGGTTTTCGTAACTTCTGAAGTTGACCAGGCTTAATCTGGAGATGTAAATTTGAAGTCTCCAACCGTTAACTCGAGGATTCGTTGGACGATTTTAACATAGGGCAGAAATTCACAATGCCGAAATGCAAAGGACATCATGCCAGGATATGACACGAACGCGCTGGCGCTTGCGGGGGGCGTCGGAGGAGCCAAACTGGCGTTGGGACTCGCCAAAATCCTTGATCCCGATCAACTGACGGTTGTCGTGAACACAGGCGACGACGAAATTTTCTATGGGCTGCATGTTTCACCGGATCTGGATACCGTCATGTACACGCTAGCCGGCATCGCCAACCCGGAAACAGGCTGGGGGATCACAGGCGAGACATTCAATATGCTAGAACGGTTGACCGCCTACGGCGAAGACACTTGGTTCGGCCTAGGAGACAAGGACCTAGCGACCCACATACGCCGAACGAATCTGTTGAACAACGGAGAATCTCTCTCCGAAGTTACATCAAAACTCGCCGCCGCACTAGGCGTCGAACACGCCATCGTGCCGATGACAGACGACTCATTCAGAACCATCGTGGATACGGAGATTGGCTCACTGGCCTTCCAGGATTACTTCGTGAAGCACAGGAGCGAACCGAAAGCCACGGCCATCCGTTTTGATACTAATGGCGGCGCCAGACCTTCTCCAGGATTCGGAAGGGCGCTGAGCGAATCTAAAATCATTGTGTTCTGCCCATCAAACCCATATCTGAGCGTCGCTCCAATCTTGGAAGTCACTGGAATTCGCGAACGAATCGCGGGATTCCCCGGCAAACGGATTGCTGTCAGCCCGATAATTGGCGGCGCAGCTATCAAAGGTCCAGCCGCGAAACTAATGGCAGAGTTTGGCGTCGAGCCGTCATGTGTCGATGTGGCGAAACAGTACATTGGACTCTGTGACGCTTTTGTGATCGACAACATCGACGCCGATCGGGCTAATGAGATCGACTCGTTGGGGATGGACGTTCTAGTTTGCAACACGATCATGACCTCGAAAGAAGACAAGATGGCTCTCGCCCGAAAGGTTCTGGATTTTGCCCTCCGGTAGCGTCCGAGCTGATCGAACCATTGGAATCATTCCGATGAAACCAGCGGCCCAAGCAAAAACCAGGCTGGCACCTTCGCTCGACTCGGACCAGCGTGCAACCTTAACTTGGAACATGCTGAAAATCGTACTACATGCCGCAACTTCGTCATCCCTAATCGATGTTGTCGTTGTTGGAGGGGATTCTGAGATCCGTGTAATTGCGGAGGCGGGTAACTCGAATTGGCGGCCAGACAAAGGCAGGGGCTTGAATGGAGAGTTGTCCGCGCAGGTTCAGATAAATTCTTCAAACGGCGCGGCGTCGATGTATATACCTGGGGACCTGCCGCTGTTGACTACTGCCGACGTGGAACAGGCTCTCGGCAGTTCAAAGTTTGGAAGCCTGTTAACCATCTGTCCAGCGGTTGGCGACGGCGGAACCAATGGACTGGTAGTTCCTGCCCAAAGCCCATTTCGGATACAATTGGGCACGGACAGTTTTTACAGACACACAACGTCCGCCGAACAAGGGGGCCTGCCTTTCGCCATCGTGGAGACTCAGGGGTTCGGTTTGGACCTCGACACCTCAGGTGATCTCGCCGAACTTCGACGAATTGCTCCGGGCGCTTTCGAGCGCATATTACGACCAGGAGACGAGAACTGAAATTGAATTTCGGAATTCTATTGCCAACACGAGGCCTGCTGATGCAGGGCGGCCAGCCTAAGAATATCGACAAAATCTTGGATATGGCCGAAACAGCAGAGCAGGCAGGCGTCGAATCCGTTTGGGTCGGCGACAGCCTTACAGCAAAGCCCAGGCTTGAGCCACTGACCGTGCTGGCCGCTGTGGCCGCGAGAACGCGCAGAGTCAGGCTTGGGACCGGGGTCATGCTAGGAGCGCTGAGGCATCCGGTTTTGCTGTCTCACGCGGCGGCGACCGTCGATCTGATTTCCGAAGGCAGGCTCGTTTTGGGCATGGGCGTTGGGGGCGCCTTCAATGACGCGCAACGCCAGGAATGGAAAAACGCGGGCGTTGATCCATCCTCACGAGCTTCGCGATTCGAGGAAGTTGTCCATCTGCTCAAGCGTCTCACGAGCGGCGAACGCGTCACCCATAACGGTCGACACTTCCAAATGGAGGATGTCGCGATCGCCCCCGTGTCTCCAAACGAAGGCGGCACCAGAGTGCTTGTCGCTTCCCACTGGAGGGCGAACCGCGACAGTCAGTTTGAACGCGCCGCGAGGCTTGGGGACGGCGTTATATCCATATCTGACTACCCTGATGAGTTCACCCAGGTCAATGACCGGGTGAAATTTCATGCAGAAGCTTTGGGTCGAGATTACGACGCGATGGAACGCGTTTTCTACTTGACCGTGAACCTGACGTCGGACTCTGACGCTGCCACGGCTGAGGCAGACCGTTTCCTCAAGATGTACTACGGAATAAATATGTGGGCCGACCGCTGGGGCCCGTTTGGAGCGCCGGAACTTGCGATCGAACGCATCCGCCGATACCGGGAAGCGGGAGCTCAAACTATTGTCGTCAGATTCGCGTCGTTCGAGCAGGAAAAGCAGTTGGACACTTTCCTGACCGAGGTGGCTCCAGCCTTCAAAGATTAGCCCTGACAAAATTACCCGGCCATCATCTGGAATTTCTTTTCTGACCATACCCGGATGCCTAGGTTGTGGGCGTCAACCAGCTTCGAGCCCGCGTCTTGGCCCACAACCAGGAAGTCTGTGCGCTTGCTGACACTGCCAGAGACCGCGCCGCCCAACTCCTTTATCCGCGATTCGATGTCGGATCGGCTGAAGTTCCGGAGGCGTCCGGTCACAACAAATCGCCTGCCTTCAAGGGTCTGCTCTAGGTTGGCGGATTCGTCGATGGTCTGCTCCATTTGCAATCCGGCGTCCTTGAGTTTTTCAACGACCGCCACATTGCTTTCGTCCGCGAAGAAATCGACAACGCTATGAGCGATCTTAGGGCCAATCCCAGGGATTGCGGACAGTTCATCGGCGTCCGCAGATTTCAGAGCGTCCAGCGTCCCTTTATTCCGAGCCAGCAGAGTGGCAACTTCGGTCCCCACCAGATCGATTCCCAGGGACACCAACACCCGGATAAACGGTTGCTCCTTGCTCTTTTCGATGGCCGCAATAAGATTCGTCACGCTCTTTTCAGCCATGCGCTCCATTTCAAGGATGTTTTCACGGTGATTTTTCAGCAGATATATGTCGCCAACGTCCTTGATGAAACCCTGGTCTATAAGGGCCTCGCCTTGTTTGACTCCTAACCCTTCGATATCCATAGCGCCCTTGCTGACGAAATGCTCAATCAGTCGCACCAATTGAGCAGGGCAGGCGCTATTGACGCAAAATGAGGCCGCTTCGCCTTCCCTACGTACGAGCTTGTTTTCACAGCTAGGACACTCCTCGATCATCTTGAATTTAGCTGGTTCGCCATCGCGATATTTAGGCAAAGCCTTCACCACTTGAGGGATGACCTCACCTGCCCGTTCGACCACAATGCGGTCGCCAACACGTAAATCCTTTTCAACAATGTAATCTTCGTTATGTAGGGTCGCTCGCTCGATGGTTGCGCCACCAATTAAGACTGGTTTCAGGATAGCGTATGGATTTATGCGTCCTGTTCGCCCGACATTAAATTTGATGTCTTCAAGGACAGTTTCTTCCTGCATGGCAGGAAATTTGTAAGCGATCGCCCATCGGGGCTCGCGACCGACATTTCCCAGGTGGTTCTGATAGTCGAGTCGGTTGACCTTGATTACGACACCATCGCAAGCGTAGTCCAACGACTCGACATTCTCGATCCACGAGCGGTAGTAATTCGCGGCTTGGGATATAGATTTCGCCAGGAAATTGTTGGCGTTGGATCTGAACCCCAAGCTATCCAAGTAGTCCAATCCTTCGGATTGCGATTTAATGTCGGGCAATCCCACTGAGGCGCCGATTGAGTACACAAATATGTCAAGCGGCCGTTCCGCCGTCATTCTGGGGTCGAGTTGTCGCAATGAGCCTGCCGCGGTGTTGCGAGGGTTGGCGTACACGGGCAAACCTTCGGCTTCGCGTTGGATGTTGAATGCAACGAATTTGGACCGCGGAAAATAGACCTCGCCCCGCACCTCGATCAACTCTGGGGCCAAATCAGGGTTGAGGCGCATCGGGATGCTCTTTATCGTCCTCAGATTGGACGTCACGTCCTCCCCAACGCTGCCATTGCCGCGGGTCGCTCCTCGGACCAGGTTGCCTCTCTCGTATGTCAGCGCGACTGCCAGGCCATCGTACTTGAGTTCGCACATCATCTCGAAGTCGTCGCGCTCCAGTATATTCGACACACGGGCGTGCCAAGCCAACAGTTCATCATCGTTAAACGCGTTGCCCAGACTCAGCATAGGCAGTCGATGCGTCACCTGCTGGAATCCGTCGGCAGGCTGTGCTCCGACTCGTTGAGTCGGCGACTCGGGAGTGACTAGCTCGGGATGTTCACCCTCGATCTGCCTCAGCTCGCGGATCAGCCGGTCGTACCCGGCATCCGATATTTCTGGAGAGTCCAGGACGTGATAGAGGCGGTCGTGTCGTTCGATTTCACGCCGCAGAGTTTCGACATGAGTTGCCAAATTGGCGTCGGTGGTTGCCATAATTATCTCCGATTGATGCGTCCCACAACTTACTTGGCTGGCAGTTAGGGGCAAAAGTTATCTGGGATAGCGGACACCATTTTCTGAATCAAATAGAAGACTATATCTTAACTGAATGAGGCTCAAGCAGGTTTTGGGAAAGGAATCTCACATACTGGACGGAGGTTGTCCAACTGGCTATACTCGAAGTTACTCACATGGTAGGGAGAATCGTTGGATTCTTAATCGACTAGGCGATGAACCTCCCTTCAGTTTTCCAGAGGTGAAAAGTTGGCGCCGTCCAGCGAATATCTAGATTTCATAGCTCAGTACCCGCCGCTTTCGGCAATTGGCAACACCCCCCTTGTGGAGATCGATCTCGATTGGGACATCGGGGACGCCGAAATCCACGCGAAGTTTGAACATCTCAACCCAGGCGGCTCCCTCAAAGACCGCCCCGTGTTGAAGATGCTGGTTGAAGCAATTTTGGCCGGCGATCTGACCAAAGACATCACTATCTTGGATGCAACCTCCGGCAACGCGGGGATCGCCTATGCAATGATCGGCGCCGTTTTGGGTTATCGGGTTGAGCTTGTCATGCCGGAGAATGCCAGTGAGGAGCGTAAAAAGCGTCTTCTGGCCCACGGAGCGAACATTGTCTACACCGACCCTATGCTGGGGTACGATGAGACGCTCTACGAGGTTAAACGCCGATACGAGGCCAACCCAGACAAGTATTTTTATTGCGACCAGTATAGTAATCTAAACAACCCGCAGGCCCATTATGAGACCACAGGCGAGGAGATTCTCAAACAGGCTCCAAACATCACGCACTTTGTCGCAGGTGTTGGGACCGGCGGGACAATCAGCGGTGTAGGGCGCAGGCTTAAAGAATTTAACTCGGACATCCAGGTTGTCGGTATCAACCCACCGGAGTGGCCGGGTGTTGAAGGTCTCAAGCCTCTTGGAGAAGGGCACATTATCCCGGACACGCTGGACGAGAGCGTCGTTGACGAGATGCTTCCCATTGATGTTGATGAAGCGTTCGATTTTTCCAGGCGTCTGTCTGCTGTGGGATTGTTCGCGGGACAATCATCCGGCGCTTACATGCTGGGAGCCTACAAAGTCGCACAACAAGCCCGTTCGGGGAAAGTCGTTACAATCTTCAACGACATCGGTGAGCGCTATTTCAGCACCGGAATGTGGGGCTAAGTTTCCTCGGGTTTGTGTTTTCCGTGAACCAGTGCCAGACCGGACTAAACGTCCAAGTTTTTGACTTCGAGCGCGTGGGTCTGGATGAAGTTCCGTCGAGGCTCCACCAGGTCGCCCATCAGCATCGTGAACGTCTCATCAGCCGCCGCGGCGTCACTGACGGAAACCTGAAGCAGAGTGCGCTTCTCTGGATCCATCGTCGTCTCCCACAATTGGGGGGCGGTCATTTCGCCGAGACCTTTGTACCTTTGCATTCCAATGTTCCGACGCTTTCCCAACTGGACCATGATTCCTTCGCGCTCGCCTTCGCTGTACGCGTAGTGAACCTGTTTCCCTGCGGTGATCTTGTACAGCGGTGGCTGGGCGATATAAAGATGGCCGTGGTCCACCAGCTCCTTCATGTGGCGATAGAAGAACGTCAGAATTAGCGTCCGAATATGGGAGCCGTCGACGTCGGCGTCGGTCATAATGATCACGCGGTGATAGCGGAGTTTGGTCAAATCGATTTCGTCGTCCAACCCGGCGCCGATAGCTGTAATCATCGCCCGGATTTCCTCGTGGGAGATCATCTTGTCGGCTCGCGCCTTCTCGACGTTGAGTATCTTTCCTCTTAGTGGCAAGATCGCCTGAGTGCGCCTATCGCGTCCCGACTTTGCCGTCCCGCCTGCTGATGGGCCTTCGACGAGATATATTTCGCAAAATTCGGGGTTCTTTTCAGAGCAGTCCGCCAATTTGCCAGGCAGACCGCCGCCATCCATCGCGTTCTTGCGGATAATCAGGTCGCGGGCTTTGCGCGCGGCTTCTCTCGCCCGTTGGGCTGTTAGGCACTTTTCGATGATTCGCCTAGCCTCTGTGGGGTTATCTTCCAGGTAGTGATTGAGCGCCTCGGCAATTACTGTTTCTACCTGAGTCCTCACCTCTGGGTTGCCAAGTTTGCCTTTGGTTTGGCCTTCGAATTGCGGGTCTTTGAGTTTGACGCTTATGACTGCGGTGAGGCCTTCTCGGGTTTCCTCACCTGCTAGATTTGTGTCGTTATCCTTGATGATTTTCTGTTTTCGGCCATAGTCATTCAGCACACGAGTGAGAGCGGACCTGAATCCGGTGACGTGAGAGCCGCCGTCATGCGTGTTGATGCAATTCGCAAAGGAATACACGAACTCATTGAAGCTGTCGTTGTACTGCAAAGCGGCCTCCACGATGGACCCATCAATATGCTTCTCCACATAGATCGGCTCGTCATGCACGACCTCACGGGACTGGTTGAGGCTCTTGACGAAGCTGGATATGCCTCCGTCGAAGTAGTACGTTACCTCGTTATTTGGCCATCTGTCTTCGTGGAAGTCGCTTTTGAAGTGTATTTCGAGACCCTTGTTGAGGTAGGCCATTTCTTTGAATCTCTGAGTCAGCGTGTTATATTCGTACTCGATCTCCTCGAAAATATCAGGGTCGGGGGAGAACGTGGTCACGTTGCCCGTGTGTTTGGCCTCTTCGTCCGTGGCCTTGCGGTACTTCAGATCTGTCTGTCGGATGCCGCGAGAGAACTCCTGGCTGTACACCCGGCTTCCGCGATAAACCTCCACGTTCATATAAGTCGAAAGCGCATTTACGACTGACGCTCCGACACCGTGAAGCCCGCCTGACACCGCGTACGCCTTTCCGCCGAATTTGCCACCGGCGTGCAGAGTAGTCATGACTGTTTCGACGCCGGACAATCCTGTGGTCGGATGTCTGTCAACCGGAATCCCCCTGCCATCGTCGCGAACCGTGACAACTCCATCTGCGGATATGTAGATAGAGACACGACTGGAGAATCCACCCATATACTCGTCAACGCTGTTGTCGACGATCTCATATACCAGGTGATGTAGGCCACGCTGGTCGGTGCTGCCAATGTACATTCCAGGGCGGCGGCGAACGGCCTCCATCCCTTCCAGAACCTGAATGTCTGAGGCGGTGTACTGATCATTGTCTTTATCGAATTTCTGGGCGGCCATGTGATCCTCCTAGAGGAATTATCTTGCTTGCTTGATCAGTTATGTGAGGGCATGTTCAATAGGTCGACGGACTAACTGGCGTCTGAGGCGGAGCAGTTAATTCTGACGCCGGTGTCATGTGCGGGGCACTATTTAACGGTCGAAGTAGGGTGGATTGGAAGGAGAATATGTGGCGAATGGTTCGCCAAACCTCTGGGGAGTAGAGGGCAAATGACTTTATGTTTTTCACTAGCATTCAATGCATATTATATCAAATTTGACCATAAATCTCAATCTACGCGAGGCATTTTTGGGCGTCTTTTTCCGAGTTTAGGGTAATTTTGCCCCTGATCCAGTAATCACGGCAGTTCATTGACCGTTGGGGCATACGATGCTATCTGGACACTTGCTCAAATTTTCAATTTCTCAGCGTTGTTAACTCGACGATTTCTTGCATCCGAGGTTGACAGTCAGTGACATAGGTGTAAACATATGTGTCGCGCCACAGTTGCGCAGCAGATTTAACAATCGAATCCACGTGGTAGGAGTGCCTTCTCAGAAGGCTGAAATGAGGAAGCCGGTCAAAGTCCGGCGCTGTCCCGCAACGGTAGGCCCTGTATTCTCAGGGCGAGCCCGGTCCACTGCTTCGATCCATGTCTTGGCCTTCGAGGAAAGGTACGAGCAGTGACGGTGCTCAGAGATTCCCCACTTCCTCAATTGGAGTGGGGTTTTTTGTTGCAAAAACACTAATGCCGCTCCAATTCTTCCTCGAAATTAGAATGGGGAGGAAATAAATGAGGATACAAACCTGGTTCATGTCGGTCGTATGCGTCACGGCGCTGGCCGCGTTCGTGGCTTGCGGCGTTGACACGCCCGCAAGCTCCGTGGTTCCAGCGGCGGCCAACGTTGCGGCTCCAGCGTCACCGTCGGCGGCGCCTGTAACTGCGCCGGCCCTACAGCAAATCGAGTACACACAGGCCTTGCCATCGCAGCCTTTGCCTGCGATGGCCGCGATTCCAGCCGCCCCAGCGCCCCAGAAACAAATAACGGCCCCATCGCCTCAAACGACAGCGCGGGCGGTCCGCACCGCGGCCCCTCGGCCTGCTGCCCCAGCGGCTCCTGTATTTCCTGTTACCGTCAAAGATGGCAATGGCGACGACGTTGTATTCGACTCTCCGCCTGAACGAATCGTCGCCTTCGACTCCGCCGTGGTGGAAATACTATTTGCCATCGGCGAAGGAGACAGGGTGGTCGGAACGCACGAATTCGTGACGTCGCCTCCGGAGGCCAATGAAGTCCCGAGGGTCGGCGGGGCTTTCAACATGGACATCGAGGCGACTGTTGCCTTGGAACCTGACCTTGTGTTCTTGTTTTTCGACCGATTCAAGGAAGACCTGGAGCGCGCCGGTCTGAGAGTGCTGTTCATCGCCACCTTAAGCGATGATTTCAATAAGGTAGCCGACCGTATTCGACTCTGGGGCGAGATTGTCGGCAACCCGGTCAGCGCGGAGGCTGTGGCATCAGATTTCGAAGAGCGAGTTAAGACCATCACCACAACGATGGCCGACTATACGGCAGGCCCTAGCGTGTTTCAAGATGAGGGAGCACTGTGGACCCCAGGACAGGGCACGCTGATTCAGCAAGTGTTCGACGTTCTCAAATTGGAGAACATCGCGTTCGACGTAGTTGGCTACGAGCAGATTAGCCCAGAACTGATCGTCGAGCGGGACCCCGGCGTCATAATCGCGTCTTACGGAGATTCGATCAGCGGCGATCCGGTTTTTAAGGACTTGCTGGCTGTGCGAAACCGCTCCGTTTACGTTCCAACCTCTGATGCGCTGTCAATCGCTGGTCCTAGATTCGTCCAGGGAATCGAGGAGCTGGCCCGCTGGGTCTATCCAGGATTGTTCCCGTAATCGAAACGACTACTCCAAAACAAATGAGGACTATCAGTGAGCGGCAGGACGCATGAATTTTTGGCTTCCCGATACCCTAGCATTCCGGTATCGGTGGGCCTTCGATACCCCTGGTGGCGTCTCGTTGCCGCCTCTGGCGCTGTTGTGGTGGTCGCGTTGTTCGCTGTCAGCCAGGGATCGGCAAGGATACCGATAGAAGACGTAGTTAAGATACTAGTTTCGCGACTTCCGTTCGTCTCGATTGAAGCCGACTGGCCATCGACGTGGGAAACTATCTTGTGGCAACTGCGCTGGCCGAGAGTCGTGTTGGCTGGGATCGTCGGCGGTACCTTAGCAACATGCGGGGCCGCGTACCAGGGTTTGTTCAAAAACCCGCTGGCAGACCCGTACCTGATAGGCGTGGCATCGGGCGCTGGATTGGGAGCCACGATTGTGTTGGTTTCAGGTGTTCCGTTGTTCGTCGTGGGAATCAGCGTTCTGCCTGCCGCGGCGTTCGCGGGCGGGATGGTCGCGGTTGTCATGGCATACATAATCGCCCGACAGGCCAGCGGGACCGCGTTGACCACGTTGATACTGGCCGGGGTAGCAATCGCATCGCTGGCGGGAGCGGTCACTAGCCTATTGATGATCCGCAGCGATCCCGACATCAGGCCGGTGCTGAGTTGGTTATTGGGCGGGTTCATATCGGCTAGATGGAGTCATAGCGCGTTCGTCTTGGCCTATCTCCTGCCTGCGGCTCTCACTTTCGCTGCCTACGGACGAATATTAAATGTCCTGCAATTGGATGAAGACCACGCTGCTCAATTAGGCGTGAGCGTAGAACGAGCGAAACTTCTGCTCGTCGTCTCGGCCACGCTGGGGACCGCCGCCGCGGTGTCCTTCAGCGGGCTGATAGGCTTTGTTGGTCTCGTCGCTCCCCATGTCGTGAGATTGGCCTGGGGCGGAGATTATCGATTCCTACTGCCGATGTCCGCGTTGGTCGGAGCAGGTTTCTTGATCTTGGCCGATCTGGTGGCCCGCACGATTGTCACCCCTGCCGAACTTCCTGTTGGAATCGTCACAGCGTTTTGCGGAGCGCCATTTTTTTTGTACTTATTGCGAAATCGGAAGACCATAGCCCTTTGACGTCGTTGACATCCCGAAACGCACATGACATTGACGATCAAGAACGTCCGAATCTTGGTCGCGTCTTCGACGTCCAGAATCTGAGCTTCGGCTACGACGGAAGGCAGGTCCTGAGCGGCTTCGATTTTTCAGCCTCAGCCGGAGAATTTGTGGGGCTTGTCGGCCCCAACGGCACGGGCAAAACGACGCTAATTCGGCTGATGAGCGGTGTTTTGAAGCAGGAAGGCGGCGTGGTGGAAATTCTTGGGTCTAGATTGGATCGCATGCGGGCCACCGAACGCGCTCGATTGGTCTCTGTGGTGCCTCAAAATCCCCGTACTCCCTCAGGCCTAACGGCGTGGGATTTGGTTCTTCTGGGCAGAAATCCGCATCTTGGCATGCTCCAGTGGGAAGGCAAGAACGACGCTGAGATCGCGCATGAGGCGATGGTGGCAACGTCCACTGATGAATTAGCAAACAGAGACTTGGACAGTCTGTCGGGCGGTGAGCGTCAGCGGGTTTTGATCGCGATGGCGTTGGCTCAACAGTGTCCTGTCATGTTGCTGGACGAGCCGACCTCCAATCTCGATATCGCCCATCAACCGGCGATAATGGAGCTACTTACCAATCTCAAGTCGCGAGAAGACAGTGTCGTCGTGGTTGCAATGCACGACCTGACACTGGCCGCTCAATACTGCAACCGCATTGTCGTGATCCGTGAGGGCAGGAATTTCGCCGACGGCAGGCCTCAGGACGTCCTGACCGAAGAGATTATACAGAACGTATACGGAGTCAAAGTTCGTATCCTGACCCACCCCGACACTGGCAAGCCCGTGATTGTCGGAGCGAATAACACAGGTCAGAGCCGCAAGAACGAGGACTAGAGTGCCTGCCAAGTTTGTCATGGTTCAAGGAACCGGATCCTCGGTGGGCAAGAGCGTTTTAGTTACTGCCCTTTGCCGAATATTCGCACAGGATGGCTATCGGACCGCGCCGTTCAAGTCGCAGAATATGTCGCTGAATGCCGGAGTGACGCCCGACGGCAGAGAAATGGGCAGGACGCAGATTGTTCAAGCCGAGGCCGCCGGTGTCGCTTCTATAGTAGAAATGAACCCGATACTGCTCAAGCCAGAAGCCGACCATAGGTCCCAGCTCGTTGTCATGGGCAGGCCTGCCGGAAATCTCGCATCGAAAGCCTACGCGAGCAGGCGGACTCGATTATCGGGGACCTCCACTTCTGCGTTGGACACGCTCAGTTCGCGATACGATGTCGTAGTGAAAGAGGGCGCAGGCAGTCCTGCCGAAATCAACCTGAGGAAAGGCGACATAGTCAATATGGAGGTCGCCCTCCACCTGAATTCGCCCGTTCTGCTGGTCGGAGACATCGACAAAGGCGGCGTTTTCGCCTCACTTTACGGGACGGTGTCGCTGGTGTCGGATGAAGAACGGGAGTTGATCAATGGCATCATCATCAACAAATTCAAGGGCGACATATCACTCCTGAATCCAAGGGTGTCTCCTTTTGTGATTGCTGTGAATCAAACCTGTCGCCCAGCCATTCATGGTGATACAATCATACCGTCCAGCCGCGCTCTGAGGAGACTGAATTTTGCCTACTTTCGGAGACCTCTTCTCATCCGTCGATCTTTCGATGTTGTTGCTTGTGGCTTCGACAAGCTATGTTCTTGGAGCATTGCCCCTGGCGGATCAGGTAAGCCGAAGGCGCGGCGTCAATATATTCCTTACCGGAACAGGTCTTGCCGGCTCTTCCAATGTGCTAAAAACCGTTGGCAAGGTTCCAGCGGCGGTGGTGTTTCTTGGAGACATGGCTAAAGGGATTGTCGCGATTTTCGTCGCGCAAGCGCTGGGCATTGAGGGGCCGTGGCTGGTGATTCCTGCGACAGCCGCGGTGGTCGGCCACTGGCATTCCGTGTTCACAAGGTTGAAGGGTGGAGACGCGCTGGCAACGTTCGCAGGCTCGACACTGGTGGTGTTTGCCGGCTATGGTCTGGCCGGTGTCGCGTTCGCGTGTGTGGTGACGTTGGGTGCCAGGAAATTGCCGTTCACTCTGCCATTCGTGTCATTGTTCAGCGTCATATTCGGGTACACGATGATCGTGTTTCTGAGCGTGCTTAACTATGCTGAACTGAAGGTCGTGGTGGCATTCTCAGCATTGGCAGTCATCGTGTTCGCCCATGCCCTGTTGGGTCACGCTTTGAGACGAAGAGGATACGAACCCACGGACGAAATCGCAAGCGAAACCGCCAATTAATACAGTCTGTGCTCCAGGTGGAGATTGCCGATTAGGACACTCAGATTTCCTAGTTCGTGAGGAACGCGTCTTTCCTCAACAGCAGTCCACCTGCCGCCGCTTGGTCCACAATAAATGTCGTCGCCGAGGTTGGGACCGCCAGATATAGGGACAATTCGTCGCGGATCAAAAATCTCAATCGAGTCGTTGGGGCGCTTGACCCTTCTTTCGTAACCACTCGAATCATCGCGTCCGGCACCGCGAAGTTCAATTCGTCAGCTACTTCTTCCTCAGCGAAACCGGATGACACCAGCACCTGCAAAGCCCCGAATACTGAATTGACTGCCAACGGGTGGGCTGGAATCACCTCTCCATCTTCGCCGACAACTACCCATTCCTCATCCGGATTCATTATCAGCAAGAACCGCTCATCCAGATACGTGAACTCCACGGACGCAATCTCCTGCGGCGGAATCGCCACGACCACAGGGTTCTTCCAACCGTCGGGAATCGGATCGAAAATGTTTCCCAGAGGACAAGGCACTCCATAAACCTCGTCGTGGCCCGCTCGTCGAACATAGCAAAGCCTGATTTCTGGCTTCCATGTCCCCACGATGAATTTCTCTTGAAGCGAGCGCCGATCTTGGAAAAATGACACCTGAACGCCCTCGCCGTCAGCGACTCCCATGCGAGTCTGGCTAGAGGGGTTTTCGGCAATTAGCTGAGCGCTGTACAGGTCCGAGACCGCAAGCCAGAACTGTTCAAGCTTGGGCACGAACACCGGCTCGTCGTTGATGAACCAAGCGTATCCGGTGTTCTCATCGCCGAGTCGGACAAGCTCTGCCTCAAATTCATCACTCGTGATAATGATCTTGTCACTGGCCTCTCTCGACACCTGAACGAGACCGGCGAGCATGTCTTCAGGTCCGGTCCGTGCGATGACCCGAATGACGAGACCCGCGATCCCGACGACGATGAGCGCCATCAAGACGTAACCGAGCTGTTTACTCTTCACTCTGAGTCACCTTCATCATCCTTGGGCGGCTTGGCTCGTCGCCTAAGGCGGAACCGAGATTGACTAGCACCCGTTTGACCATACTGTGACATGCCGAAACGCCGGCGCCGAGCGGATCTGAACAGACCGAATGCGATTAGCGCCAACGGAACACCCGCGACGTTGACCCAGCGGGCAACGTTCTCATGGGTGGTCGAGTTGAACAACAAATCACGGGCCGTCACTGCTTTAGACCTCACGGAGGCCAGAGCGTCCTCCTGAGCGAGCCAATCAACTAGATTCAGTCCCATCGCCAGATTCTGCTGGGACCTGTCGGTGATCCCATCCATCAGCCAACGGGATGTGCCAAAAACAACGAGCCTGAATGATGAATCGTCAGGGGAGTTTTGGCGTTCTGAAATTGCGACGCCCATCAGGCTCTGCACCTGATTAATTCCGACAGGGTCATTGAGTGTGGGCGAGTTTGGCCGCACATCTCCATAGTTGAAGTCGATTGAAGCAAATTCAGTGGTCTCGACAAGCGGAATTATATCGATTCGGGATCGGGCATCTTCTGTTATGCCGAGAGAACTGGCCCACGGCATGAGGGCGGTGGATACGTTGCCGGCGACCTTTTCGTCGACGACAGGGACGCGAGGCCAGAACGGATAAGGCAGGAATACGCTTCCCAGTTGTGTGCCGAACGACAGTGTTTCATTCGCCTGCATGTCGAACACCAGATCGTTCTCAACGACCACGCCATACTCGGCAGGGAACTGACCGAAGCTGTTCAAATTGGGTTGAGCGATTAGTCTAGACTGGTCTATCAGGACCGAGTCTATCATTAGCATGGCCTGGCCGCCGGAATCGATAAATTGGCGCAATGCATCGGCTGCGAGATCGGGGATGTGGCGATTTGGGCCTCCGACAATAACCACATCAATGCCTGACAGGTCTGGAGCGACATCCTCCTCGATGGGAATATCGACCACTTCATAGGCGTCCGAGAGTAGGCCCGCAAAGGTCTGGAATCCTGCAGCCGCCGTTTTTTCGCCGTGTCCGGTAAAAAATCCTACGGTTTTTTTCTGTTCTTGCAGCATTTTGTTCGCAAGAGAAGCAAGCCGATATTCGAAACCGTCCACGGTGGAAATAAACGGCAACACCTCGCGCTGATCGATGTATGTCATCGCGAGGCCCAGGTATCCCGTTGTGATCTGCAATTCGCTCTGGCTCTGGCGGTTGAATTGAACAGGAGGGACGCCGGCAAGAGATGCCTTGCGCGCTTCGTCTTCATTGTCAGCGGGGAACCGTTTAACGAGCCTGACCTTGCCGTCAGAGCTTGCAACAAAGTCGTCCAAGAAATCGTTGACGTCTCGTGTGACCAATTTTATCTGGGGAGGCGGTTCGTCCGACTCGAACACTTCCACCGTGAGAATGTCGTCAAGCTGTGCAAGTATTTGTGAAGTCGCTGGACTCATGGTGAACAGTTTGTCTTCGGTGAGGTCGAGTCGGCCACCAATTGTCGTACCTGACCAACCGACGAGAACAGAAAATATGATCAAGCCGGCCACGCCAAGCTGGAGGTTGCGGTATTGAGTGCTTTTGTGGCTGAGAGTGCGGCCCCTAATCATCAGGAACGTCGCGCTCAGGAACGTTGATATCAAAGCGACAAAGTAGATCACGTCCCGAAGATGAATCACCCCTCGCGCAATGCTGGAGAAGTGCGTAACCGGAGACAGGTCCTGTAACAAGGCTGCGAGCTTAGCCGGCAATGTGACAGCGACTTCGTCTCGGCCGACTATCATCAGGATCATAGTCATGGCGAAGCCCAGGATGAACGAAATAATCTGATTTCGGGTCAAACTGGACGTGAACAGGCCGATCGAGACGAACGAAGCAGCCAGGAAAAGGCTGGCAATGTACTGCCCGATCGCCGCGCCAACATCGAGGTCTCCTGCGGTCTGCACCGCAATGGGAATCCCAATCGTGGTCACTATCATGAGGGCAACGAACAGAAATCCGGATATGAACTTCGACATCAAAACGACCCAGCCTTTTATGGGGTGGGTGAGCAATATTTCGAGTGTCCCGTCGCGGTTTTCTTCGGCGAGCAACCGCATCGTGGCAGCAGGAACGAATACTGCTAGGAGCCAGGGGAGCGATGGTTGGTCTATCACAAGGTCGACTGTAAACATCGGCCTGAGCGACGCTTCGCCCAGAATCGGGGCAGTCCTGAAATAGACTGTGGATATAACTGCCACAAACAGGACGATGATGATGTATGTCGCGGGTTGGTCGAAGTAGCCTTTGACCTCTTTTTTGACGAGCGTCAGTAGGGGAGAACGAAACATTTAGTTCGCGCTCTCCGAGGATTCCGTTGCGCCGACGGTGAGACTATGGAACACGTCCTCCAGCCTGGGACGTTCCTCGTGCAACTCCCATAAAATCCAGTCTCGCTTCTTGGCAAGATGGAATATATCCGCTCGCGCGTCGACGTCTCCAGACATCGATATCCGGTATCTCTTGCGACCGCCATCACTCTCTAAAGGCTCGACTTCAGAAATAGAATCCAATGTCGCTAGACCGCTTTCGATCTGGTTGCCTTCCGCCTCCAAATAGACGGATCGCAGTTCCAGAGCTTGTTGGAGAAGTTCATCCACGGGGCTGTTGGCAACCAGTTTTCCCTGACTGATCACCAACACGCGCTGGCAGGTGTTCTCGACCTCCTGCATCACGTGTGTGCTCAAAAGCACTGTTCGTTCGCCCCCAAGATTGCGGATCAGGTCACGAATTGTTATTCGCTGATTGGGGTCAAGCCCTTCCGTAGGCTCGTCCAGCACGAGAATTGTTGGGCGGTGCAGCATCGCCTGCGCCAGCCCTACCCTCTGATGGTAACCCTTGGACAGCTCGTGAATCGGACGGTGGTAAACGTTCTGGAGGCCAGTTTCCTCCACCGTCTGATCAAGATTTTCCTTGCGCTCTGACTTTGACAATCCTCTCAACTCTGCGACGAACGCGAGGTATTCTGAAACAAGCATGTCCTCATACAGAGGATTGTTTTCTGGCAGATAGCCGATGGATGCACGCGTTTCGAGATCGTTCTCCTGAGTGTCGACGCCGTTGATCGTAATGGAGCCTCGATCGGGAGTGTAGTAGGAAGTCAACATCCGCATCGTGGTCGTTTTGCCAGAGCCATTTGGCCCCAAGAACCCGGCGATCTCGCCCTTCCGAACAGCAAACGAAAGGTTGTCCACCGCAATCAGCGCGCCGAAGTTCTTGGTCACGCCTTTGACATTGATTGTGTATTCCTGGCCGTCGTCTGGTTGGTTTTCGTCCTCGGAAACCTGTGATTTTTCTTCTTCCATCATTGCCTGAAACACCTCGTATTTGGATACGGCGCTGGCAGGTTCGCGGTTTCGCAAGTCGGCGTCATCCCCCAGGACCGGACGGCCCTGTATGGGGGACAACGCAGTTAAGTTTTTGCCTGTTGTGCGATCAGAATTAGTCGTCGAATGGAGCAGGCAGTTTCATTGGGTTCAATTCGGTTATCAACGACTCAGTCGTCAGCACCATTCCGGCAACGCTGGCGGCGTTTTCAAGAGCCGACCGGGTCACTTTGGCAGGGTCAACGATTCCCATTTCGAACATGCTACCATATTCGCCGATCTCTGCATCGAATCCGTAGTCGCCCTCGCCTTGCCTGATTTTGTCAAGAACGATTTCACCGCTGAGACCAGCGTTTTCAGAGATCAACATAATTGGGTAGTTGGCAGCCTGCGCCACTATTTGAACGCCAGTGCGAACGTCGCCAGTGGCGTCGATATTCTCCAGAGTGGCATTGGAAGCCCGCAATAGCGCAACACCGCCGCCTGGAACAATTCCTTCTGCCATAGCCGCCCGGGTGGCTGCGATGGCGTCTTCGAGTCGCTGGCGCTTCTCGCGAAGCTCGATTTCGGTTGCGGCTCCAACCCTTAGAACCGACACCCCGCCGGACAGCTTGGCGGCTCGTTCCTCCAACTTTTCGCGGTCATAATCAGACGAGGTCTCCTCGGCCTGTTGGCGAATCTGGCCGATTCGGGCGTGGATATTTACCGGGTCTCCGCCACCTTCCACGAATGTAGTCTCATCTTTCGTCGCGATCACTCGCCGCACGGTCCCCAGATCGTCTAACGTGACAGAATCTAGAGTTCGGCCGGCGTTGGAACTGATGACGTTGGCTCCAAACAGGACGGCCATGTCGTCTAGGATCGCGGCCCTGCGGTCGCCAAAAGCGGGAGCCTTGATTCCAAGACAGTTGAGGTTGCCCCTCAGCTTGTTTACCACCAGCGTGGCCAGAGCTTCGCCGTCGATGTCCTCTGCGATAATGATGATATTTTTGGTGGTCGCGCTGATGGTCTCGAGAATGGGGACTAGTTCGGAGGCCGATGAAATCTTCTCAGAGGTGAGTAGTATTCGAGGTTCATCTATCTCGACGATCATCCGTTCCTGGTTAGTCGCCATGTAAGGGGAGAGGTACCCTCGGTCGATCTGCATGCCTTCGACATACTCGACCTCGTATCCCATGCCTTTGGATTCCTCAACAGTCACGATTCCTTCACTTCCGATTTTATCCAAAATGTCGGCCAGCAAATTACCCATCTCTGGATCATGGGAAGATAGAATCGCAACTTGTCCAATCTGCTCTCGACCTTCGACTGGTCGGGACATATTTGCAATCTCACCGCGAATGGCATCGACGGCCAAATCGATGCCTTTTTTGAGCGCCATCGGGTTCGCTCCGGCGGCAAGGTTCTTGAACCCCTCGCGGACCATGTTGTGGGCTATGACGGTCGAAGTAGTGGTGCCGTCGCCGACGTCGTCGTTCGTGTTCGACGCGGCTTCTTTCACTAGCTGCACTCCCATGTTCGGGAACGCATCTGGAAGCTCAATTGCCTTAGCGATTGTCACGCCGTCGCTGCAAATCTGAGGGGGACCAAAGTCCTGATCGAGAACTACGTTCCTGCCGGCAGGCCCCAGCGTCACGCCGACGGCACGCGCAAGCGTGTCGATACCCACCATTAGCTCTCTTCGAGCATCCTCGCTGTGTTGAAATTGCTTGGCCATGTAATTCTCACCTCAAATGTGTTTTCTGATTGTATTGATACTAGATGAATCCAGCTTCGGGTTGGAAATTTGATGTTCGTTGAATATTGTAGCGCCAAACTCGATTGCATTTCACATCGGCATCGGTTAGGCGCGGTTAGGCGTCTATGTCGAGCCATTCAACGCCGGCTTCGATTCCGATTTCATATAACGCTTTGCGCGCGGCAGGTATCTGATCATCGGGCAGATGTTCGATCTGAACGAAGCCGCCGGGGCACGCCTCTTCAAACCTTTGCAGATACCGGGCGTTGTCGACGATTCCCTGTCCGATCACCGTCTCTTCAACATGCAAAACCAATCTGTCCTGAAGGAAAAAATCTTTTGCATGGCCGCAGATCGTGTAGCGTCCGAGAACGTCGAAGAGATGGTCTATCAATTCGGTTGTGGAGAACGCCTGGGAAACGCTGCCCACGAAATTTACCGGATCCATGTTAAATCGAAGGGTGTCTGATCCCACGACCTCGATTAGCTCGGCGATGCGTTCTGGAGTGTCCAATATCGATAGCGTGTGGTCTTCAATCGCTAGCATCGTGCCTTCAGATTCTGCCGCTTCGCACACCCTTTTGAGACTGTAGACCAGCGTCTCGAATGTCTCAGGTTTGTAGTTGTCGGGGTGGGCATACCACGAGCCATTAGGGTGCACTCTGCCGGACCTGACATAGAGGTTGTCCCCGCCCAGCCAACGAGCCACCTTGCACATGAGTTGCATGGCCCAAACGCCCTTGGCCCGCTTGTCCGGGTCCGGGTCGATCAGATCGGGGTGCTGGGCCGCCGTCTGGCACGGGTTGACGCCCCCAACATTCATTATTTCACGAAGGCGCTTCGCATCTGATTCGGTTGTTTCCAAAGGTTCGAAGTACCGGCAAGCCACTCCGTTGAATCCGTGGTCTCGAATGTTTGTCATTGTCGCTTTGGTGACTTCGTTCAGATTTCTGGGCATCAACCCCTGGACTCCGAGATACATTTCACGCTCCGTAGGGTTGATAATCAA
>ENA-ORDI01000012-ORDI01000012.1-marine-metagenome-genome-assembly--contig:-NODE-12-length-110575-cov-4.890396_pt1 | contig 110575 bp, 98 predicted proteins | sample MGYA00248628_ERZ508525 | MGnify/ENA primary metagenome ERZ508525 (study PRJEB26195, sample SAMN05422138) | marine metagenome | isolation source: East of Porto Seguro, South Atlantic Ocean | place... | reverse complement strand
CCAGCTCTCCTTATGGATTTCGCGGCCGTCCTTCGGGTCGACGGTCAGGCTGATCGACTCGAGCCCGCCGGCCACCATGACCGGCACGCGATCGACCATCACCCGCTGGGCGGCCATGGCGATGGCCTGTCCGTCATCTACGGGGTCAGTCAAGGTCACACGTCGACTGCGAAGCGGATATCCGCGCGGACCAGGTGCTGTCCGCCGACCTTCTTTCCACTTGAGGACCACCGTTCGTGCCTGAATGCCGTCGCGCCTTAAACGGCGGGCAACCGACTCAGCATGTGTGCGAATCATCGACTCGAGCAGGCTGTGATCCGCAATATCCTCGGCAAACGTGTGCTCTTCACCGTAGGAAACGGCATCTCGATAGGGCTCTACATCACGAATGTCTTCTCCCCGCGCAAGTCGTGCAACTTCTACACCCCAGTCACCCAACTGTTCCCGCAGAACTGTATCTGAGGTTCGGGCAAGATCACCCAGTGTGTGGAATCCTGCCGCCTCGAGCCGCCCTACAGAAACTGGACCGACACCCCAGATTCGACTGACCGGCAGAGGGTCGAGAAAGGATCTGACATCGCGCCCCTTAACCCACTTCAACCCGTCAGGCTTAGCAACCTGACTTGCAATCTTGGCCACCATCTTGATCGACCCGATACCGACTGACACGGGCAGGCCCAGCTCCGAATGGATGCGGCGCCGGAGATCCTCGCCTGCCGTTGTGGGATCACCCAACAACCGCTCAGTTCCTGTCAGATCAATAAAAGCTTCATCCAGAGACAACCGCTCAACCAAGGGTGAAAAATCTTTGAATATCTCAAATACCCGCCGGGATTCGCGTTTATACAGCGGCATATCCCCTTTCACAAAAACCAGATCAGGGCACTTGCGGCGTGCCTCAAAAGAAGGCATGGCTGAATGCACGCCGAATTGTCTCGCCTCATAGCTGGCTGCTGCAACCACACCACGAGCGCTGCTGCCCCCTACCGCAAGGGGTTTACCGCGGAACTCCGGATGATCGCGCTGTTCGACGGAGGCATAGAACGCATCCATGTCGGCGTGCATGATGACAGTTGTCGAGGTTGGCACGGGATTCTCAATATTCAGTCAGCCCCAGAACACGGTGTCTGTCCACTTAGCTTTTGTCAACTATGGTAACACTGCGTTCGACCTGATCCATCTGAAATCCACTGTACATCTCGTTCTGAAGGTGTACCCCTATCCAGATAGGTATCCTTAGCGAGTAGGTAAGAATAGTGCTTGAAAAACAGCCACAGAACAGATGATTCTATAGGCACCCAAGGCTCCGCATCTACCGAAAGCAAATTCCTATACATTAGGAAAAGGAAGTTTACTTATAGACACATAAGGAGAGGCATAATGAAAGACATTAATAAATTTACAAATGAGCTATTTAATAGCTCCGGGTTATCTGTTAATCCCAGCCATGATATTCATGATTTATGCAAAGAAATAAAAATAAACGGTGATGCTATTGAGGATATTGACTCTGATAAAGTGGAGAGCTTGAGTGAATTGGGCTTATCTATTTCAAGTGATTTAGATATTCAGGATATTTGGAAATATGCTGCCATTTTCTATACATTGAATGAACTTGGATTTGATTGCCTTGAAAATGTTCAGAGCACGGCTAGCGAGTTGTCAGGTTCTTGGGAAGAAGCTGTCACTATTCTAAGCACGAAAATAAGTGAAACGAATGTTACTTCAGATGCTGATGAAAAAGATATTACAGATCTTGTAGATTATATTATTGGCTGTATGTTTCTTGGGGTTGAAGCGGCATTAAATGACTCAAATGATGAAGGAATAGATGTCTGGGTAATGGGGGTTGGAAGTATATGTGATGACGGTCATCCCGTTGGTGATACTATATTTAAGGCCTGTGAAGATTTTAGTATCAAATATTCTGTTAGAGATATCTTGGGTGATTCTTTTATTCAGGCGCTGTTATCACTGTATTCTGTAGATGTTGATGATTATAGAGATGATGATGAGGGTGTTGATTGGGACCAAGTTTCAGGTGCTGTAAAGCAATTAATGTAATGTCCGCAAGGAAGGTGAAGCGGCAATCCTCTGGTTCAAAGAGGTGTTGAACAAATGATCGATCGCCTATTGCAAATGGAGCTTGAGTTCCACTTCTGGGGTACTGTTTCGCTGCTGTAGCCTGTCGGAACATTATCTGGTCAATCAGTATTGATCCGCCAGATTTTGCCCTGCGCCATGATCAAAACTACTGTGGCGATCCCGATTGAGGATAGCGTGTGGGCGCACCGTGCACGTCGAGAAAGCGGTCACGGAAACAACCCGGCCAGCGTTGAACATGCCGCCGAGCTGCCTGTCCCAGTTCGCGGTACCAATCCGGTAGGGGAGAGTCCCCACATTCCTGGGCCAAACGGTCATAGTAGTCGTACTGTTCGTTATCAAGTGCGTGATAATTTCTCTGGAGAATGCCGGCTGACCGGAGTTGTTCGGCACGTGCGTCCTTCGCTTCGTGCATCCGAGAAACAGTGGGCAGGTCGAATTCGCCATTCAACATTCGGGCAAACCAACGTGCCTGGATCTGAAAAATCGGGAACGGTATGATCTTAAACGGCAGTCCGATCAGTGCCAGTGTAGGTTGTGTGATGCAAAGCAGATCCTGATACAGTGGTGTTACCCAGTTATCTCTGACCTGAATCAGATGCTCGGATAAAAACCGAAAGCGATAATGGTAACCCGTCGCAAATACAAGGCTATCAACAGGTCCAATAAGAGTCCGATCCTCAAGTTCTATTCGACCGTCATCGATCAGACTCCTGATTGGCCCACACGAAGTAACATTTTTCAGGTGTTCTGTCTTTTTTAAGCGGGCTGCTTTCTCGCTGCCACACCAATAGACCCGTTCGACAGCAACCGCGATCTCTTGACTCAGGTCTGCACCTGATGACGCAGTCCCCACTATTGCGACCTGCATTCCTGCAAATCCATCGGGTGACCGGTAGTTATGACTGTGCACACAGCTGGCGGGGAAATGATCTGATCCTGGAATGTCTGGGACCCTCGGTTCGGTGTAGTGCCCATTACATACCGTCAATGCATCGAATGCCTCAGTGGCTGAACCGTTGTCACCATCTATTGTCAACAGCCACCGGTCGTCATGCACCGCCTGCAGCACTTTAGCGTTGAATCGAATCCGTTGCCGTATTGAGAATGCATCTGCAAATTCTTCCAGGTAATACAGCACCTGTGCGTGACCCGGATAGCGGGGCCACTCGTCGATACCACCACCTGACGAATCAAACGGGAAATCAAAAAATGCCATCAAGTCACGCGGCAAATTAGTACGCAACGATGCATGCATGGATGCATGTAATCGCGGACCTGTCTGTCCCAGTGGATCGAGCTCTGATGCGGCCTCATATACCCAGATGCCTCCTACCCGGGACGACTGCTCAAATACGCTCACCTCGTGACCAGATTTTGAAAGTTCACTCGCCGCGACTAGGCCCGCAGCACCAGCTCCGATTACGGCGACCTTCAAAGTTGCAGTCTAGCGAGCAGCAAAACGGCGGGCCTCATTGTCACGGCCATTTAGCCGCTGTAATCCAACAGTGCGTTCATTGGTCCGAGTGCCTGTATGGTTGAAGAAACTCGATCAACAACTGGGCAACCCTTTCGGGTTGCTCCTGCTGGACCCAGTGACCCGCATCTCTAATTAAATGAGTTCTAGGCACCTGCGAACAGACACCAGTCTTGAACTTTTCGAAGTCGCCGGGCTTCTGGTAAACCCCCCAGTCACTTTTGCCTGCAATAAAGCAGGCTGGCACATCGATACGCTGATCGGCAAACAACATTAGCTCCCGTTGGTAGGTCTCGGAAGTAGCACATCGATACCAGTTCAGACCACCCTGAAAGCCGGTCTTAGCAAAGGCTTTGCTGTAAACCAACAGTTCATCTTCCGTCAACCAATCGCATCGTGCTATCTGTTTCTGGCCTGGCATGTACAGTGCGACGGTCTCGGCCATATTCTGATCAAGATCCATGATGTAGTAGGTCGGCATCTTCGCCAATTCCTCAGCTGACCAGGCTGCCAGCGGATACGGTCGGTTGTCAGGCCAGTCAGCACTCTTATAGTGAAAATAAGCCCGCAGAAAGTCGTGCACACCCTGAGCACAGACGTACATGTCAGCGTTAGCCTCAGGAGTCGAGTAGTACCACTGATAGTGCTTGCGCGGCCTTTGAAGGGTTGCTAACTGGTCGTGGATCAGGGTGCCTGAGTTGCTGGAGACACCGGGGGAACCGGCAAACGGTGCACTCATCATCGCGACCGAACAAAATACATCGGGGCGCAGCAAAGCACAGTACGCGGCAACGGGTGAACCAAAATCGTGACCGACGACCGCAGCAACTCTGTCGATATCCAGCGCCCATGCAAGCCCCAGTACATCGCGGACAAGATTGAGCATCCCGAAAGCACGCGTATCACCGTCGTAGTCGGCTTCCCAGCCCAGTGTATCGCCGTACCCGCGCTGGTCCGGAGCTACCACGTAATAGCCGGCCTGTGCGAGCATGGGCATCACCTTCCGCCAGCTATAGGCCAGTTCAGGAAAACCGTGTAGCAACATTACACACGGCCGATCTTCTGTTTCAAAACCAGCCTCAAGCACATGCATATTCAGACCGTTGCCGTTGTCGACTTGACGGGAGCGAAGGCCTTCCGGTAGTGGGATCATTGCCAGTTGAATCTGAAGGATTAGGCAGAACTGCTATTTTTTGTCCGCGAACCGCCTCCTGGCTGCAGCCGCAGTCTGATTTGTACCACTTAACTGGCTCTGATCCGCATCAGCATAACTGCCAACCTTGTGCAGTGCGCCGGCAATTGCGTTGACCGCTTCTTTGACCATAGCAGATGCTATCGGCGGATTGGTAGCACACCGTTGTGCCAGCCCGAGTGCGACATCGACTGATTGACCAGGTTCCGCTAAGCGACTGACAAGCCCCCAATCAAGCGCCTGATCCGACGACATTTTCTCACCCAGAAGACAAATCTCTTTCGCTCGGGCAGGACCGACCAACGTCACCAGCCGCGGCAACGCACCCCACTGAAGGTTCAGACCAACCTGCACCTCCGGAACAAACAAGTAAGCATCCCTCGCCAGTACGCGCCAATCACAGGCAAGACCCAGTGCACAACCCGCTCCGACCATCATGCCCTCGGCTGCGGCAATGGTAATTTGAGGCAGATCCTCCCAGGCCTGACACAGCCTCACACCGCGATAGAACCGTCTACGGATCTCAAGGTCATTCATTGCTTCGAGGTCCCAGTTCTGCGCATCCTTCAGATCAATGCCTGATGAGAATGCGGCGCTTGCCCCGGTGAGCACCACACTCCTGACGGTCAGATCTTCTGCAAGAAGTTTCGCAGTATCAGTCAACTCCGTGATCATTTTCTGATCGAACGCATTGAGCGCCCCCTGACGATCAAAGCGAACGATCATGACATCGTCAGATCTTTCCAGTGTTACATAGTCTTCCATCTTCAAATCCTCTGTGCAAAAAACTTGTTGCTTATCTCAGACAGTACTGTGGCAACTCTAAACCGCAACGCTGTGATCAAAGCAGAATTAATCAATCAGGCATCTGGATCGTAGCGCTCGAGCCCCTCGATCTGCTCACCTGGTGCGATATTGCCACGCAACTCAATGACAGTTCGATCAGGATCGCGAATAAAGATAGACGCGGCGTCGCTGCGACCAAACGACACGGGCCCCTGACTGATGGCAATATTTTGTTTTCTGAGCGCATTAAACGTTTCGCTGACTGAACCCACATTGAGTGCCACGTGGGTGTAGCCGGTATGCTTCTCAGGCACATCCATGAGAATATTCTTACCACCGGTCAAATCTACACCGTTGTAGACGAGATTGAGTTCTATGCCATGAGCGTTTCGAAGTATCGTCACCGTATCGCCGTCTGCCCGGCGCTCTACCTTAAAACCGAGCTGCTCATAAAATGCGATCGAGTCAGCCTCATTGGTGACTCGAATACCTAGATGATCTACGTTTGTGACTTCAATCATAGCCTTCTCTTCTCCTCGAATTTTCTGAGATTCTGGCAGACCTTGTCCTTGAACAGCAATGTGCACAGTCAGGTCGCCAAAATCCGCAAAATTGTAGTTGGTAACTCCATGTCACATAAATTTCGATGATGTGCTACATCCGCTTCGATATGTAGCGTGAAAAGAATGTACCGACTAGCATCCAGCCCGCTGCACCTACAAAAATAACCGGTAAGGCGAAGAACTTAAGCAAGACCGCAAAGAATCCCGGAACAGCTAGGTTGGCAACATCCCGATAGGTCTGAAATACACCGGTCATTTCAGAACGCTCAAGCGGATGAACTGCACGGAGAAAAAGCACATGACCTGACCCATCGAGCATCGTTGCACCCAGTGCTGCGAATGCAAGTAAAACAATAGCCACTGTTGGCGTGCCGGATACTGCAAAAACCAACAGACTCATCCCTGCAGTCACAGTAAACCCCATGTACATCAGCCGGCGCAGCGAATATCGACGAGCAAACCAACCCCAAAAGGGCAGCGTTAATGTCCACGCAGAACCGATGGAGACAATCGCTGCACCCATCAACTCTCCCAGTCCCGACTCGCGGGCATAAATCGGCGTGTAAATGATAAACATCATCCACCAACTGGAGCGAGTCAAAATGAGACCCCAGGCGAGTCGTAATCGGGGCTGCAGGAAAAAACGGCCGATGTGGCGAAGAGGATTACCGGCTGGTAAAAGCCGTTCGGGTAAGGACATCTGCTGAAGGCCCAGCCATCTAAAATAGATCAGTGTAGCAACGGTCCCTCCAATCGCAATCAAGTAGGGTAACCAATCAGCTACCCGGGACTGCAGATAAACGCCTAGCCACGGTCCGATTGAAAGCGCAACAATCGCGGACACCATACGCAGCGGCTCAAATTCAGGCAGTTGACGCCGCGGTATGCGCTGCATGATATAAAGACTAAGAACCACTTCCATCGAAGTGACACCAAACACGTGCAGTACCATACCCGCAGCAAAACTCCACATTGCCTCGGTCCATAAAAGAACAACTGAAGCTACCATCGCAAAAACGCTGAGGAGAAAGCAACGGTGTAGCCCTATTCTCTGAAGAACCATTGGAACACTCAGGCTCACAGCAACGCCACAAGCACTGACCATGAAAAACAGCACACTCACAAGCTGAGCGGTGCCCATGAGCGACAGAGCCTTTAGCGGCAGCACCGAAAGCAGTACCGCACGGGCACTTGAGCAAACAAAAAAGAACCCCGCAAACGGTAGGTAGCGGAAAAAGTTCGACACTATTTAGTCATGCCGCGCCGATTCTCCTGGCATTTCTTCACTCAGGACCGAAGTCATTAAGTTATCAGATTCGTGATATTGATAATAATATTTACGGATTCAGTCCGTGATCTTCGACCTCGAGAGAAACAGGCCATCGAAAAACTGATCCAGCCAGTTCTGGCTGCCGCTCGCAAAACGGTCATGGTTTTTCAACTGCTCTATATGTCGCTGTGCACCGCATAATGAAAGTTTCGTGCTGCCGATTTCGGAACTGCACCAACGGTCTATCATCTGTCGGGTCATTTCAGGGTGAAACTCGATACCGAATATGCGGTTGTTGTAGACATATGCCTGGCCCGGGAAAGCACTGCTGCTAGCCAGATGGATTGCGCCAGCCGGAATCTCAAAAGTCTCGGAATGCCATTGATAAAACATCGTCGGCAGCGGGAGAAATGCCTGGCCGGCCTCGGTCGGCGACACTTCCCAGTAACCGATCTCAACAACACCGTCAGGATGGGGCGCAACTCTTGCTCCCATGACGCGCGCGATTTGCTGCGCACCCAGACAGATCCCCAGTACCGGGATGTCCGTCGGAAGAACTGTCGCTTCCAGCCAATCCAGTTCCGCGCGAATGCCCGGAATGTGGTCATCGTTCGCACTCTGTGGCCCGCCGAATACCACGACCCCATCGTATCGAGACAGTTCAGCCGGCAGGGCATCACCAATACACGGACACCGTCTATCCAGTGTACATCCCCGGCTAACCAACCCTTCGCCAACCAGACCAGGATTGGATGTTTCCTGATGAACAATTATAAGTATCTCTTTTGCCATGTTACCTAAGACACCGGGCCCAAAACGATCTAAGCGGCGAAGTGTAGTCGAGCTAAAAACCGGATCAACACCGAGCAAGTTCTTTCTTCAGGTACTGGGCCAAACATACAGGGGCATTTACACCTGCCCGTAGTTCAGCTTCCGCGTTGTAGTTGGTATTGACGTTTACATCATAGGTCCACTTGCAACCGGCATGGTCGGTGATGAACTCGATCCCGGCGATGTCGATCTGTTGCTCCTGTAAAAAGGTTTCATAACGAGGAATAATTGGATCCACGTAGTCCGCAACAATCTCGAATCGCAGAATTTTCGTTTCAGATGAATCGTGTTGGTCGGGCACGGAACAGTTGTCCGCCGGACACAGTTCAAAACCGTCCGAGGTATCAACACGAAGTGCGTAAACGAGCTTCCCACCAATGAATTCACAGCGGGTAATAAAAGATTCAGGACTGTCGATATAGACCTGAAGTAGAGTAACACCATCAACTGGTGGGGTTTCGGCCAGGGCATCCAATCGGATTTCAAATGCATCGAAACCATCGAACCGCTCAACGCCCAACCCCATACCTGCGCGATTGTGCTTGGTTACAAACGGACAGGGCATGTTCCTGGCTAGGCTAAGTAACTGTTCTGGGCTGCGTGCCGCATAAGTCAGTGGTACCGGGAGATCGTGCGCCATCAACGCCTGGTATTGCCGCACTTTACTGAGCTCAAGATCCAGCGCTGCACTGCCGTTAATGACACACCGCCCGTGGCGCTCAAGCCAGCACAACACACCAGCCGTGAGCTCAGGTACACCTGAGTGACCACGCGTATGCGCAGATGCGCTCATGCGAACATAAAAAACGCCCAGTGGTGGCTCGACTGTCAGATCAGGCAGGAAAGACGCCATGTGCCATTCGCTAAATGGCAGACCCATTTCAGTAAAGGTCTCGCGGAATGGCGCAAGCCATTGGTCGTTCTCGTGGAGAATGTATAGCATAAATACGACTCGCAACCTTAATTCTGATCGTTAACCAGCGAAAACAGTAATGCCATTATCGCAGACATTTAACGGTGCACGAACAGCTGACATTGCATTACAACACCTTGGCCTCCTAAACTCTTTGGCACATTCTCAACCATCCTGGAATTCCACGGCTGTTTATCCGTGGACCATTACGTTCAGCGACACACGATGACCGAGGCCGCAGAAACTCACGAACTCGCAAAGCGATGGCTCAACGACGCCGAGCGCGTGGTCGCGCTGACAGGCGCCGGTATTTCCACCGATTCGGGTATTCCGGATTTTCGCGGCCCCCAAGGAGTTTGGACCAGGGATCCGGATGCTGAGAAACTCTCGGACATTCGCCATTACCTGGCTGACCCGGCGATCCGCAAAAAGGCGTGGCAGGCTCGACTCGATTCGCCTGTTTGGCAGGCCCGGCCAGGTGCTGGTCACCACGCTCTCGCCCGACTTGAACAGCTCGGTAAACTCCATACGCTGATCACTCAGAATATCGATGGCTTACACCAACTGGCAGGAAACAGCCCTGATGTTGTTGTCGAGATCCATGGAACTGTCCGTAAGGTACGGTGCATGTCCTGTACTTACCTCGTGGACATGCACGTTGTACTGGAGCGTCTACGTTATGGTGAGGACGACCCTTCGTGCCCGGACTGCAGTGGAATTCTAAAATCGGCCACCATCTCATTCGGTCAGAACCTGGTGCCAGAAGACGTGGTCCGATCTGAAAGTGCAGCGAAACAGTGCGACCTGCTGCTGGCTGTGGGGTCGACACTGTCAGTCTACCCGGCGGCAAGTGTGGTGCCCATCGCAAAACAGTCTGGCGCCCGGATCATAATCATCAATGGCGGTCCCACCGACATGGACGGGATCGCTGATGCCGTACTGCGTGGTCAGATCAGTGAACTGCTGCCGAGCATCCTACCCAGTGCCCATTGAAAGCCAAATCCTGTGGCCACCTATTCACACCACAGCTAAAAAGCAGATTCCCGGGATTTGACGATCGCAGTAATGACCTCGTTGTAGGGAGCTCGTGTTCCGACAGCAGCAGCAACGACTGGCACCATGCCGTTTATGGCATCGATTTCCGAAGGGCGCCTGTCGAGATGATCCAGCAGCATTGATGGTCGTGCGTCCGGCATCTTACTGCCAAAATCGAGCACATATTTCTCCGCATCAGTGAATGAAAGCTGAATCTCTTTCGCTCGCGCAGTGTCGTATGCCTCGAAAGCACAGCCTCGCGCGATCTGCCACGAGAAGGGATCGCTCATAATCTCTCCAAGGGTCCGCCCGAATACTGTGCACGGCGCGCTGAACGTGACATTACAGATGAATTTTTCCCAGATCAGCTGGTTAATGTCTTCAAAGGCCTTGACCTTAAACCCTGCCTCCTGCCAGACGGCAGCAACCTGCTGAACACGATCGGTAAGACCACCATGCATCTCCCCTACCCGGATCAGTTCCATACCATTGTGGTGCACATGGCCCGGACCCTTTATGGATGCACCAAATCCGCCGGCAACCCCCAACAGGATATTGTCCGTTGAACGATACTGCGCAATGCGTTCGCCGGCCCCCAGACCATTCTGGATCGTCAGTACCAGTGTGCTGTCGCCGACAATAGGAGCAATACTTTTTGCAGCGGGACCGACCCCGGATGCCTTTGTCGCGATAATGATGAGGTCGCAAATTCCCGCTGCGTCAGGACTTTCCGCAACGTTCAAGCTGTGCACCGTTCGATCGCCGCTCGCACCTTCGATCCGCAACCCCTGCTCACGAATCGTGTCCAGATGCTCCTGCCAAACATCGATTGCCCAGACTTCGTTTCCTGCGTCGGCCAGCAAACCCGCATAAACCGAACCCATGGCACCGATACCGACTACTGCTATCTTCATCCGTCCAGATCCTCGATCAGTGAAATACCTGTTGTTAGCCCTCTAAGATTACAGGGATCTTATTTAAGGATCCAACCGGCTCCAAAACCTGAGTTGTCGACGGTTCCGATTCAGCAACCGCACGCTTATATCGGTGTGGCCTGGACCGACCCGAAACGTTCAATACCATCTGTACTGTGTACGCTAACCGACTGGCCAGTTGCCCAGAAACCCTTCTGAACCATGCCCAGCGCAACATTGCGCTTCAGTCGAGGTGACCAGATCGCCGACGTCACATAGCCAACGGGTCTATCTGATGCGTAGACCGGCCAGGGTGAGCCACACGCTGGGCACGGACCCCCATCAAACTGTAGGCCCCGAATACGCTGTGCAGGACCATCGCGCGAAATATCTTCGAGGGCAGACCTGCCGATATAGTCAATTCGCCCATCCAGGCTACAGAACCGGTCCAGATTGATCTCGAGCGGATTATTACTGCGCGTCATCTCGTTGCCATATGACAGCAGACCGCCTTCAATACGCTCAATCAGATTCGGGCAGCCGGGGGTAACATTGAATGCTTGGCCCGCCAACCACAGCTTATCCCACAGTTCAGTGCCCAAGCTGCTGTCATCCAGGTAGATCTCAAAACCACCCTGCCTGCTGTAACCCGAACGCGCAACCACCAGTTGACGATCGAGAAAATCAAAACAGCCAAAACGAAAATAGGCAAGCTCCCGAACCGTATCGCCGAACACGGCTGCGACCAGATCTTCGGCCCGCGGCCCTTGAACTGCAAGCGGAGACACATCGGGTTCGACCACCATGGCATCTATCCCCAGCCCCAATGCGAGTCCCTTGACCCACAGCAGCACATCGGAATCGGCAATTGATAACCAGTACCAGTCCTCGGCGCGTTTGAGTATGACCGGGTCGTTAATCAGACCCGCTTTGTCATCAATCAGGGGAGCGTATAAGCACTGTCCGACAACCGCACTGCCAAGATCCCGGGGGGTCATCATCTGAACCAAGCGAGCGGCTTCTGGCCCGCGGACTTCGACCTGCCGCTGGCACGATACATCCCACAACTGCACGCTCGATCGTAAGTGCCAATACTCCTCTTCTACCGTTCTCCCGAAGGCCTTAGGTAACAGTGTGTGATTAACAATCGAATAGCTCTGAACACCCAACGCTTCAATGCGTTCCATATAAGGGGTGCGACGGTTGCGGCGGGAAACCGCCAGTGCTGGTGAACTCATCGACAATCAAGTCCCACTAACCTGACCACCAGACGGTATAGCTGTGGGGCGACAGCACAACTGGGATATGGTAGCGGGCATCGGGGTCTGGCAGGCTGATTCTGACCACAACCGACTGTATGTTGTGATGGGACCCTTGCGCAATTTCCGCAACCGGGAAATAGTCGCCCGTGTGAAACACCAGTTCATAAATAGTGCCCGCTGGATCATCCTCGACAGCAACGGGTTCCGATATTCTCCCCTCACTGTCCGAGTATGTCTCCAACAACCGGTGCGCCGAGCAGTCGTCGGAAAGTCGAAAAAACTCTACCCGGATCCCAGCAGCCGAGATACCTTTTACAGCATCCAATACATGAGATGATATAACTGCCATTATCCCGTCCTATATGATAGTACTGTCAGCGATACCAACCCTGGCAACACTTTCCGAATCTATTCTATCGATGCCTTGTCGCGCTTGCTGGTGGTCGCCAGCACAATCGGACTGATGACGCCCTTCGTCCGCACATTGACGCAGGCTGTTTTACCGCTGGCCAAAGCTCTGTCTAATGCCGGCCCCAGGTCGTCGCGGTTCTCAACCAGTTCACCGTAACCGCCGAGTCCTTCGAACAGCGAATGAAATGGAATATCTCGGAAATCTGTGGCCACGTGACAATCGTGTCCGAACAATCTTTCCTGCTGCTGTGAAATGGTGGTCAAACCACCGTTGTTGTCAATTACAACCGTAATCGGGGCATTCTCCTGAAAAGCTGCTTCAACACTTAAGCCGCCGGAAAGAAAGGCACCGTCGCCACTGATCAGCACAACCTGGCTAGCGGGGTGATTTAACTTGGCAGCCAACGCAAAAGATACCCCGACGCCCAGCATACTGAATGCACCCGGATGCAGGATCCCAGCCAGTTTCTGACCACCCCAGCCGGCCATATTGACCGCTATCTCTGACCAGAAATGAGTATTCCCGCCATCGATGACCAACCAGTCGTCGGCACCCAAAGGCTGCTGAACGTCCAGTGCCAACTGCAGTGGGTGAATCCGGGCATCGTCTTCTTCTGACTGAGTCAGTTCTGTCGTCATCTGGTCGACCCACTCACCCCGCAGTGCACGATTCTTTTCAAGCCAGGAACCGCTTGAGTTCCAGGTCGGGTCCTCCGCCAGTGCAGAAATCGCATCTAAAAAAGCGCCCGGATCGCATAACAAGGTGTGGTCTGCCGCTCTGTTCAGCTCCAGTTCTTCCGGGGAGCCGTTGATGCAGACCAGTTCGGTCGTCTCAGGGAAGAATGGTGGATTTCCAAAATTCATCTGGTTGTCAAGTCGACCGCCGATAACAAGTGTCAAATCAGCATCGGCCAGCGCAGTTTTGGAGGGCGCGTACTGGTGAATATCAGCAAGGCCCATATAAACCTCGCTTTCTTCACCCAACAGTTTCTGATGATAAGGAATGTTGAACACTGGCACTGCAAGTACCCGACCCGCTTTTTCCAACTTTGCCTCAGCTCCTGACCACCAGACGCCGTGACCACCAATCAAAATCGGCCGCTGTGCTGCGCGGACCTTGTGTAGGATGACTTCAAGGTCATCCGGGCGCGGCCATGCCCGGGCAGGTGGCAGTGGTGCCCGGTTGAACGGCCGTTCTGACTGGCCGGTTTGTTCCTCATACAAGGAGAACATGATGTCCACTGGGACGCTCAGGTGCACAGGACCGGGATAACCACTCAGCGCGATCTTGTAAGCTCGATCTACAAACTCAAGAATCCGGGTACCGTCAGTGACTGATGCGCTGTATTTGGTCAGCGGTGCGGCAATAGAAACATCATCGATCTCTTTGAACCCTCCGCTGCCTTCGCGCTTGAGGGTGCTGGAACCGGTAATGAAGATAACTGGCGATCGCTCGCCCCAGGCCTCCATCATCGAAGGCACGGCGTTGGCAAAACCTTCCGGGCCCACCAGACAGACGGTCGGCTTGCGCGTGATCCGCGTGTTCGCGTCAGCCAAGTGCCCGGCGATCTGCTCATGGGGTGTATTGATCACCGGTATATCACACTCCATCAGACCTTCCAGGGCAGGGTTACAGAATCCGCCACTCAGGGTGAATACCTGTGTGATGCCTTTCTCGCGCAAAGCGCGGGCAAGGAGCATCCCGCCTCGTACCTTCATCTTGACCTCTCCAAATGATTCAACCTATTCGGACTAACCGGTTCGATGCATGCCGGGTCTACGGCACCCGATTTATGCCAAAACATTGTGGTCGATTTGGGAAACATCTATACAACCGATCTGAGCCAGCACCAGAAGCAGGTCGTTTTTCAGTAACTCGACAAGACGGTACACACCGCGCTGCCCGTCAGCACCCGACGCGTAAAGGAACGGTCGTCCGAGCATGACAAAATCCGCCCCTAGAGCCAATGCTTTAACGATGCCCTCACCGCTGCGTATTCCGCTGTCGAATATCAACGGGTAATCAGCACCCACGGCCTGTCTGATCGCAGGCAACACATCGATCGCCGCTGGTGCAGCATCGAGCTGTCGGCCGCCATGATTTGAGACATAGACAGCATCAGCACCTGCATCCCGAATCCTGACAGCATCATCCGCTGATAACACCCCCTTTAGAATCAGCTTTCCCGCCCACCGTTCGCGCAACCGGTCCAGGAACTGCCAATCTATGTGGCCACGGATCTTGTTTCGGGTGAATGTGGATTTATTACCCTCGTTACCAGTAGGCACGACATTGGCCGGCTTCGGTACACCATTGACGAGCGTGTGAAGCACCCATTGCGGATGAACCGCGAAATCTAAAAACTGTCTCGGTCGCATTCGAAAAGGTCTCTCAAACCCCTGGCGCTGTTCACGCAGGCGGGCAGACACAACCGGCACATCAACGGTCAGCAACAAATACTCGTAGCCGGCATCCTCTGCACGCTGGACAAGACCCATCGCATCATCAATAGACGGCCCCACATACAACTGGAACCATCCGTTTCCAGAAGCTCTTTTTCCTATGTCCTCTATGCTGCTTGAGCCAAAGGTGGACAAACACACCGGTATGTCATGATCCGCAGCCGCTGCCGCAAGCGCGATATCAGTATTTGGCCAGGTCAAGTCACACATGCCCATGGGAGCTATCCCAAAGGGCAGCGGCCAGGTTCGACCCAAAAATGTTTTTGCCAGTTCCCGTTGCCGGATATCGACAAGAACGCGTGGCAGCAGGCGAACCTGCTCGATAACCTCACGGTTCAGACGACTCGATGTCTCGAATCCTGCAGCCCCGTCTACATAGTCAAAAATGACTCTTGGCATGCGCTGCTGTGCAGCAAGGCGAAAATCATCTACGCAATAGTATTTTCTAGGCATTTGTTTCCAGAGTCGGCAGATTATTTAGAACAAACCCGCCTGCCACGGAGGAGAGACTTTACCGAACTGTGTGATTGCCGTCATCTACTTTAACTTGAAGCTTGCCAGGTACACTCTGCACCAGTTCAGTTCGGCCAAGATAAACACCAACGCCAATAATCAAGGCGATCCCGACCCAGGCCCACAAGTCAGGAAAGTCCCCGAACAGCCAGTAGCCCAACAAAACCTGCATAACGATCTCCAGATAGCGAAGTGGCGCGAGTAATGATGCGTGCGCAAGTGATGAAGCCCGTATGAACAGCAGATGACCTACTGCCCCAATACCTCCAATAACCACCATCAGAATCCCGTCGACGAGGGTGGGTGTAACCCAATAAAACGGTAACGCGGCAGTCATCAGAACAAATCCGCTGACCGACTGCCAACCCAACATCAAAAGCGGTGGAACCTGGACACTCATCACTCGAGTTGACAAAAAATACAGCGCCCAGAACAAGGCAGCAGCCAGGGCGAGTAGGCTCGCCCAGTGAAACTCTGTACCACCTGGTCTGATGATAATCAGAATTGCGAGGAAACCGGTGGCACAGGTGATCCAGCGTCTGGCTGGCACGTATTCACCCAAAACCAACGGCGACAAGGCCACCACGATTACAGCATCAACAAACAGAATGGCAATCGCATCGGCAAGAGGAATGTACTGAATGGCAGCGAAAAAAAGACCTGATGCAACCAGCAGAAACAGTCCAGGACTGAGTAGCAATACAGGGTGGGCAGCACGGATTGCCTGCTTGCCATACCGAATGACGACAAATGGCAGGACAAGTAGAAAATGAAAAAAGAATCGCGCCCAGATGAGTTGCAGTATCGGATATCGGCTACTCAATAACTTAACTGTCGCATCCATGAATGGCAGCACCAACATAGCCACCACCATCAGCATGATTCCGAAGAATAGTCGATTGGAGGCAGCTGTCGTCAATTAACAAACACCAGTTCACATTCGCAGGTTGTCATCAAATATTTGTGTATCAACCTGTATCCAGACCAAGAAATTGGTAACATGAACAAAGAAAACAACCGGAAAGTCAGAAATACGACACGCAGCCCCCGTCGACGGTCAGCACCTGACCTGTAACATAGGCCGCCTCTTCGGAGCACAGAAAAACGGCCGCACCGGCTATCTCGTGCGGCTCACCCCAACGGCCCAAGGCCGTACGGCTGGCCAGTTTCTGAAAAAGATCCTCATCGGCAACCATGGCCGCATTGGCTTCGGTCGCAAAAAATCCGGGGGCTAATGCGTTGACAGTAATGCCATCCAGACCGAGTGCAGCAGCAAGCGTACGGGTCAATGACTCAAGCGCACCCTTGGATGCGGCATAAGACGGACTCAGTTTCAATCCCACCGCCGAACCCAATGCACTCATATTCACTATACGTCCCCATTGTCGGGCGCGCATCAGTCCCACAACCTCCCGGCAAAGAAGAAACGCAGAGGTCAGGTTAACCTGTAACAGTGCCTGAAAATCAGGACCATCAATCTCCTCCATAGACCTACGGTCACGCATACCGACGTTGTTAATCAAAATATCCAACCTGCCGTATTCACTGGAAATTTCCGACAATGCGGCTGCGCGCGCGGAATCGACTGACACGTCAAATACCAATGCCTGCGCACTGCCTTTGGAGGACTCGATCAGTGACACAGCATTTGCTACGTGATCGTTGTCCCGGCCATTTACTAGAACGTGGGCCCCTGCTTTGGCCAGTCCTTTAGCCATCTCGAACCCCAGTCCCTGAGTACTTCCAGTGACCAGTGCAACCCTGCCACTTAAGTCAAATATCGATTCCATTTGTTTACCTTACATCACTGCACACAGTCGTAATGCATCCAGCATGGCAGCAGCGATGTTTCGACTCGCCACCGCATCACCGATGCGGTGCAGTTCGAACGTGGTATCGGTTGTTGTACCAGCCACCTGTGGCGATCCCGACAAAAGTGCATCAATATCTGTGACCCCATCATTAATCGAGTCTGGCCGCAATTGTTGGTAAAGCTCATCGGCAGGCTGCGTGCCGACTTCCACAACCACCTGTTCTGTATAGTGTATGGTTTCACTCTCATTAAGCTCGCAGGTAAAACAAACCCGCAAACCTTCATCTTCCCGCGATACTGAAGTCAGTCGATGGTCGAACAACGTATCTACACCCAGTTCGAAAATCTGTCGGCGCCACACCACGCGTTCCGAGTAGACCAATTCTGGCGCCAACAGGCCGTCGATTCCCACCAGCGTAGCGGCACAGCCTGCCGATGCGATCATGTCTGCGCATAAAGGACCCACGTGCCGTCCCGTTCCATCATAGACGATGACATCACTTTCGATGGAAACCTGTCCTGTGAGTAAATCCCAGCTGGAGGTGCACAATTCACCACCTTCAACAAACCCCATATCTGGCAGACCGCCGGTCGCGATAATGACCACATCCGGTCTTTCGGCGGTCACCTCTGTGACACCAGCCAATGTGTTCAGACGAAGGTCTACTCCCAAACGGGCGGTTTCACTAACCCGCCAATCAATCACCCCAGCCAGATCGCCACGCCAACTGCTACTGGTCGCGATGATCACCTGGCCACCGGGTTGGTTTGAGGCCTCGAAAAGGATGACCTGGTGGCCGCGTTCCGCGGATACCCGCGCAGCTTCAAGACCGGCTGGCCCCGCACCGACCACAACAACACGACGGTTCCCTTGTACAGAGGGCGTGATCACCTGCGGCAGCTTGAGTTCTCGACCCGTTGCCGGGTTGTGCAGACATGTCGGTCGATTAGCAGACATACAGTGGGTCGCACCGACACAGGGACGTATGCGATCTTCCTGCCCGGACACGAGTGTGTTTACGATTTGAGGGTCGGCAATGTGTGCCCGTGTCATGGCGACCATGTCCAGCAGGTTCTCGGTGATCGCATAGCGAGCAGTGGCAATATCGGTGATTCGAGCCGCGTGAAACACCGGCAGGCCCACATGTTGTTTGAATTCACCGACCCGCCTCAACCACGGTGCGATGGGCGACGCCATTCCCGGCATATTATCGACCGCAAGGGCGATCTCCGTATCAACGTTACCGTAAATTGCATTGAAAAAATCAATTAATCCGCTCGATTCGAACAAATCCGCTATCCTGAGGCAGTCCTCAAAATCGAGGTGATCCCCACCTTTCTCATCGATGACAAATCGGAATCCTACAACAAAGTCAGCGCCGACCTGTCGACGAATTTCTTCATATACCATCAACCCGAAACGACAGCGGTTCTCCAGAGAACCACCGAATTCATCCTTACGATGGTTGGTATAGGGTGACAAAAATTGACCGATAAGATGTCCTGAACCCAGAGTTTCGATACCATCGAGACCGCCATCCCGACAGCGGCGGGCAGCCGCCCCATAGGCCTTGACCACACGGTCAATGTCATGCCGGTCCATAGCCTTGGGGAAACTGCGATGCAGCGTCTCGCGTATCGGCGATGGGCCAATCGCCGGCAGCCACTCGCCGGCATAACATTCCGCTCGTCGCCCCAGATGACTGATCTGACACATGAGCGCACAACCATGACGATGGATTTTGGCAGTGAACTGCTCGAACAGTGGAATTATCCCATCGGTGCTGACATTAACCTGACCGTCGGGCCAGAGCGAATCTGGTGCTACCGATGCTGATCCACCGAACATCGTCAGCGCCAGACCGCCACGTGCCTTTTCTTCGTGATAGGCCTGGTAAGCGTCGCCGGTGAAACCGTTCTCATCCAGACCACAGGCATGACTGGTGCTCATGATGCGGTTTTTCAGCGTCAAGTGCTTGAGTGTGAAGGTCTGCAGCAGTGGATCATTGCTACTGGATAGCTCATCTGTCTGCATAATTTATCTCCGCTGATCTACCGCCAGCCAATCCGGTTTCAGGGTGCTGCTTAACCCAAACAGTACAGCCGATCGCTTAAGACGCTATGGCTGATGTCCGATTATCTCCCGTTGACGAAACCACGACCAGTCGAAAACTCAGTCAACCTCGGGAAGCTCAGCCAACACACAGAGTTATACTCAGCCATCATGACTATTAAAACAGACGTCGTCATTATCGGCGCGGGTCCCAGCGGTCTTTTCCAGTGCTTTGAACTCGGGTTGCTGGGCATCGATACTCAAGTCGTCGACTCGCTCCCCGTTGTGGGCGGGCAGTGCACTATGCTCTATCCCGATAAGGCAATCTATGACATACCAGCGCTGCCGATCGTCGGTGCACAGGAATTGATTGACCGCCTGGCTGAACAGCTCAAACCATTCGATCCAACTTTCCATCTGGGCCATCGCATCACTCAACTGGCGCAACTGGAAGACAACTCTTTTGAGTTACACACTGAGGGCAACATTCATTTCCAGACCCGAACTATAGTCATCGCTGCAGGTCTTGGTGCATTTAAACCCAGGCCGCTACGGCTTTCCGGTATTGATCAATTCGAACAAAGCAATCTCCATTATCATGTGGCAGACAAGCTCCATTTCAAAGGCAAAAAGGTCGTCATTGTTGGAGGTGGGGACTCAGCTCTGGACTGGGTATTGGAACTAGCAGCTATTGCAAAGCATGTGTCTATCGTCCATCGCCGAGATGAATTCCGAGCAGCACCCGCATCGGTTGCCAAAATGCATGAACTAATTGACGACCCTAATCAACCCGTGGACTGCCTGATCGGCCGCATACCAAGCTATCAGTCAGACCAGGGCAAGATCACTGCTATCGACGTCGCACCATTTGGAGATGGTGAACCCCAACGAATTGAACTGGATGAACTTCTAGTATTCTATGGCCTGTCGCCGGACCTTGGTCCTATCGCTGACTGGGGTCTGGACATCGAACGCAAGCACATCAGTGTTAGTCTAGAAACGTTTCAAACCAACATACCCGGAATCTATGCTATCGGTGACATCAACACCTACCCGGGTAAGAAGAAGCTTATCCTGAGCGGTTTCCACGAAGGGGCCTTGGCGGCTTTTGCAATACAACAATATCTTGACCCCGACACAAAACATAAACTTCAATACACCACAACCAGTTCCGCGCTTCAGAAGCGTCTGGGTGTACAGGACAATCCAGATTGAACCCAACGGTGGTACGACAACCGGATGATATTTAGATGACCACTGGTCAGTGGTCCTATGCCAACTTGTTGAAAAACCCACCCAATCACTTCGCTTACAGTCTGGGTTTCGGCTGCTATAGCCGCCATAGCGGTGGCTGAACCCAAACCCACAGTGGCCGTCCTCCTCAGCCTGGTCATTGGCACGGCAGGCGGCGCATTGTTTTACTACTGGAGACTTCCGCTACCCTGGATGCTGGGGAGCATGATATTTGTATCAGCTTGCGCATTTAGCGGTGTGCCGGTTCGACGCTATATGCCGCTCAGAAATATCATGGTTGTTGTGCTGGGCATTCTCCTGGGCAGTTTTTTCACCGCTGGAGCCTTGGACAATCTGTCTACCTGGGGCGGTGCATTACTGGTGATGCTGGTATACGTTATCGTGACCACCACCGTTGCCGTCTTTATATTTCGCAGACTTGGCTATATGGATGCCACAACAGCCTACTTCTCAAGCACACCGGGTGGCCTGGGAATCATGGCAATCGCTGGGGAACAGGCCGGTGCAGACAGTCGGTTGATTCCAATCGCCCATGCGACAAGAGTATTCCTGGTGGTTTTTTCAATTCCACTGTACTTTGTTACTGTCGTCGGTGTTGAAGTCCCCAGTTTGTCTGTCCTACCGACTCCAGAGACGTCGTATCCTGACTTTAAAGAAATCATCCTCCTCTCGGGTTGCGGTTTAGCTGGCTTCTGGCTGGCGAGCCGACTTGGCCTCGCTTTCGGCCAAATTCTCATACCCATGGTCCTGTCCGCGATTGTCTATAACTTTGACCTGGTAAACACACCACTGCCAACTCCCGTGGTTACTATCGCCCAAGTCGTGATTGGTTCTGCCATCGGTGCACAGTTTCGGGGTATGCGTCCACGTAGCATGTTTCGTCCTGCTATAGCCGCGTTTGTTGCAACTATTATCATGCTGGCAGTAGCAGCAGGATTGGCACAATTGTTGGCACCTGTTCTCAACATCAGTGAAGAAGCATTACTGCTCGCACTGGCGCCCGGTGGTCTGGCAGAGATGAGCTTGATTGCAATCTCGATGGATAGTGATACTGCGTTCATCGCGACCCTGCATATTTTTCGTATTACGATGATCGCTGCTGCCGGACCCGCATTGTTTCAATTATTGCGTAATCTACGCAACTGACTCCCAGTAGAACGAAGGAAATCTCCACTATGACTGATCCGCTTCTGGACTATGAAAATGATCTGCCGGTCGAACTCGATCCCGTTGATATCACAGCCTATAAAACCGGGAATTCCGGAATCGACTATTTACACACCCTCGATTCAGGTCAACCAGGACCGCATGTATTTATATCTACAGTGGTGCACGGTAACGAGCTCTGTGGCGCTATCGCAGCTGATTGGCTACTCCAGCAGAAGGTTAAGCCTATAGCCGGCCGACTGAGTATTGGATTCATGAACGTCGAGGCATACCTTAGCTACGATCCCGAACATCCAAACCGCTCACGTTGGGTAGACGAGGACTTCAACCGCTTGTGGGGACCGGGTGTACTGGATGATCCCGATCGAAAGGTCACCAGTGAAGTTCAGCGGGCCCGTGAAATCCGACCATTCCTAGACAATGTTGACCTGCTGCTTGACATTCATTCAATGCAACAACCCTGCCTTCCACTGATGATGGCTGGAATGGTAGCCAAGGGACTGGAGCTGGCAACACAGGTAGGCTTGCCCGCAACCGTGGTCACCGACAAAGGACATAATGAAGGCATGCGTATGCGTGACTACAATGCGTTCCGTGATCCCGACAGCCCACGCAATGCGCTCCTCATAGAATGTGGCCAGCACTGGGAAGCGACTTCAGCGGAAATGGCAAAAGCTGTGATGGTTCGTTTCCTCCACGCCGCAGCTGTCATGGCCCCTGATTTTGGTGCAGAAACACTAAAAGGTTATCCACATCCTCAAGGTCAGAATTTCTATCGGGTCGACAAGGTTGTGACGATCGAAACGAACGCTTTCGTTTTCGACCAGCAGTGGACCGGTTTCGAACACTTGGCCAAAGGTACGCTGATTGGGCACGATGGATCACGTGCGATTACTGCACCGTTTGAACCGACTGTCCTGATTATGCCGACCCGGCGACTATACCCAGGTAAAACTGCTGTTCGACTGGCGCAGCCAATTACACCGAACGGCTGACTGCACAATAGACCGGAGTTGTTACACTCACGATCAACTGCCCGACCAGTTCAGTCCGGTGACGTGGATTCAACCAGATGACAGGCAACCAGGCGGCCACCTACAGTCTTGCGTAGCTCAGGCTGTTCTCTAGTACATGTTTCAATTGCATGTGGGCAGCGCGGATGAAAATGACAGCCCGTGGGCGGATCCAGGGGAGACGGAATCTCACCCTGAACCGGTTCGAATCGACGACGTCGCGAATCTATCTTGGGGACCTCGGCAAGTAACGCTTGTGTGTAAGGGTGCTTTGGCGATGTGAATAACGCCTCGGTCGTTGCTACCTCGACCACCCGACCAAGATACATGATCACAACACGATCACTGAGGTGCTCGACCACACCGAGATCATGACTGATAAAAAGGTAGGTCAGATTAAGTTCCTTGCGAAGATTCATAAACAGATTTAAGACTTGGGCTTGAATCGATACATCTAGCGCCGCAACCGATTCGTCACAGACAAGGAACTCCGGATTTACTGCGAGGGCTCGAGCAATACCAATCCGTTGCCGCTGGCCACCTGAAAACTGGTGTGGATACCGGCGAATGAAGTCTGGATCTAGCCCTACCCGCAACATGGCCTGAATGACATGCGCTTCAACGTCGCGTCGGTCAACGACCCCGTGAACCATGGGCGCTTCACCAACAATATCGATAACGCGCAGACGCGGATTAAGCGAACTCATTGGATCCTGAAAGATCATCTGTATGCTAAGTGCGGTATCACGGGCGACAGTACCCGACATCTCCGCCATAGGTTTGCCACGAAAATACACCTGTCCGTTCGACGGCTGGTATACACCTGCAACGATGCGGCCCAAGGTCGACTTTCCACATCCGGATTCACCGACGAGTCCAACAACTTCACCTTCAAAGATCGACAGTGACACACTGTCTACCGCATGCACCACCTCTTCTTGAACATTGGCACCGAGCTTCTGTGCCAGACGCCCGGCAAAATCAAGCCGTTTGACAAAGCGTTTTGAAATGTTCCGTAACTCAACGATCGGTGTTTTGTGGTTCGGATGGGCATCGGTCATGAGGCAGAAATTCCGGGTAATTCAGTCGTCAATCCGGCAGGCGACATTGGCGAATGACATCGTATCAGCCTGCCACTACCTCGCGGTTCGGAGACTTCGGGTGCTGTACCACAAAGGTCGACTGCCTGCGGGCAGCGAGTCCTAAAGGCACAACCCCGCGGCAAGTTCAGCAGAGATGGTGTCATTCCCGGAATCTGATGAAGCGGCGCACCTCGCCGGTTGCGGGATGGCACTGAACCAATCAGCCCGAAGGTGTAAGGATGCATCGGGCGATCCAGCACATTGTCTACCTCACCGTATTCGACGATCCGGCCGGCATACATCACGGCTACATCATCTGCAAGACCCGCAATAACCGAGAGGTCGTGCGTAATCCAAATCAGCGCCGTCCCGGTTTCCTGGCAGAGCTTTTGTACTTCGTGCAGGATCTGGGCCTGGATCGTGACGTCTAGCGCTGTCGTTGGCTCGTCCGCAATGATCAGGTCCGGTTTGTTCAAAAGAGCGATAGCGATGGACACGCGCTGGCGCATGCCACCAGAGAACTGGTGCGGGTAAGCCTTCAGCCGCTCGTCCGGCGATGGAATCCCGACCTGGCCGAGGGCATCGCGTGCACGCTGGCGCGCCTCATTGCGATTGAGTGACTCGTGTGCCCGGATCGCTTCGATCATCTGGGTGTCGATGCGCAGCACCGGATTGAGCGTCATCATCGGGTCCTGAAAGACCATTGCGATCTGGTTGCCGCGCAACTGCTGCCAGCGCTGCTCGGTTGCGCCGACTACATTTTCTCCCCGAAAGCGGACTTCGCCACCGATAATACGGCCTGGGTGATCCACCAGGCCCATGATTGAAAACCCTGTCACAGTCTTGCCGGAACCCGACTCGCCGACTAGACCCAAAACTCGGCCAGGGTGCACCGAAAAGCTGACGTCATCGACCGCCTTGACTTCGCCCGCCTTAGTCATGAAAGACGTTTGCAGGTGGCTGACCTGAAGTGTTGGTCTGGAACCGTCAGCGTTCATACGCTTACCAGCCTATCGTTGCAGGCGTGGGTTGAGTACGTCGCGGAGTTGGTCACCGACCAAGTTTATCGAGACGATAGTGACAAGTAGCGCCACGCCCGGGTACATGGTTATCCAGTAATGGCCTGAATGGATGTAATCGAACCCATTGGCAATCAGACTGCCAAGCGATGGCTCAGTCTGTTCCATACCGAGCCCTAGGAAAGAGAGAGTTGCTTCAAGCGCGATCGCGTGTGCGGTCTGCATCGTCCCGACCACAATAATTGGAGCAACCACGTTTGGAAGCAGGTGACGGAACAGGATCCGGGACTTAGACAAGGCCAGACACTGGGCGGATTCTATGTACTCCTTGTTTCGCTCAACCAACGCTGAGGCGCGCACGGTCCTCGCGTAATAGGCCCACTGGACCACGATCAAGGCAATAAGGGTCTTGTCCACGCCCTTGCCCAGGGTGACCAGCAGTACTAACGCAATCAGGATCGCCGGGAAGCTGAGCTGCATGTCGACCAGTCGCATGATCAGTGCATCAGTGCGACCGCCGAAGTAGGCAGCACTCAGACCGATCACAACGCCAATCGCCAGGGCGATAACACCGCTGCCAATACCAACAGTCAGGCTAATGCGCAGCCCATAAAAGATACTGCTGAGAAGGTCCCGGCCTGAACCATCGGTACCGAGATAGGCCACCTGACCGGACAACATAGTCATACCCGGAGACAGGGCCTTGTCCGCAACAGTCACTATCGCCAGGTCGTATGGATCGGTCGGTGAAATGAATGGCGCAAACAGTGCGATCATGATGACAACGACCACAACGACGAAACTGATCACTGCGATTTTATTTTCGCAGAAATCAGACAGAAAACTTCGAAACGGCGTCTGTATGCCGTCGCCAACAGACTCGGCGTCGACCAGCGCCGTATCGGTTATCCCACCACTGATCATGCTTTCATTTCCTGCAAACGGACCCGCGGGTCTAGAATCGAATAGAGAATATCCACCACGAGGTTAATCACAACAAACAAGAATACAATCATCATCAGATAGGCCACGATGACAGGCCGATCCAGCATGCCGATCGAATCGATCAGCAGTTTGCCCATTCCCGGCCACGCAAACACTGTTTCAGTCACAATCGAGAACGCCACCAGTCCTCCAAACTCCAGGCCGAGCACCGTCACTATCGGGATAAGGATATTTTTCAGTAAGTGAACCAGGATGATGCGTGAACTACTGATGCCCTTAGCCCGGGCGAACTTGATGTAATCCTGATGTATCACTTCACGGGTGCCCGCACGAGTCAGGCGGATTACCAGAGCCAGTTTAAAAAGAGACAGATTGATTGCGGGCATCAACAAGTGACGAATGCCCTTCCAGGATGTAAAGCTGACCTCCATACCAAGAAAGGTCGTCGTCGGCCCTCTGCCGGTCGATGGCAACCAGCCCAAAATGACCGCAAAAAGCATCATCATCATAATCCCTACCCAGAAGGTGGGCAGACTGAAACCCAAAATTGAGCCGGTCATGATGGCTTTTGAGGTAATCGAGTTTGGCCGTAGGCCTGCCAGCATCCCGAGTGGAATTCCAACAACCACCGCGAGCAGGAGCGCAAAAAGCGCAAGCTCAAACGTCGCCGGCATGCGCTCCAAAATCAGCAGCAACGCCGGTTCTTCAAAGATAAAGGAATCGCCGAGGTTTCCCTGTGCTGCGTTGCGGAGAAACAGCAGATACTGGATGTGAAACGGTTTATCCAGACCGAGCGCCGCAATCGCCCGCTCCCGGTCTTCCTCGTCAGCTTCATCGCTGATTAAGATATCGACCGGATTACCAACAAGGAAAACACCTGAAAAGACGATAAACGACATCAGGACGACAACGACCCCCGCCTGCATCAGTCGTCGAATAATGAAAGCCGTCATCGGCCGCTCCGATGTCGTAAGGCGATAGGCAAATAGCGGCCCGCCGTAGCGGGCCGCTTTATCTTATGAACTGGTCAGTTTGACTTGACCAGGTCGAGACCACGAGTGCTTTCGTCGGCCCGGGCGTTGTACTTCAGACCCTTGCGGGTCGCCCAAGTGTTGACCTGGTAATGCAGTGGAATGATCCCCTGGTCTTCTCCGATCCCGATTTCGGTCGCCTTGGCCAGAAGTTTAGCCCGAGCGGCATCGTCAACTGTAGATAGCGCCTTGACCAGCAATGCATCCATCTTTAGGTTGGAATGACGACCACGGTTCGACGCCCCGTGACCTTTGGACTTATCGTAAGTCGTGAGCAGCGATTTCAGCGGTGACGAAGGCTCACCGGTACCAGAACCCCATCCGACCAGGAAAAAGCTGAATTCAGGCGTCTTGTCTGGACCACCCTTGGAGGCCCGTTTGAAGTAGATGTTCTTAGGCATAGTCTCGACCTTGGTCGGTATGCCGTTCCGCGTCAACATCTGGGCTACCGCCTCACAGATCTTGGCATCATTGATGTAACGGTCGTTCGGACCATGAATGGTCAGCCCGAAACCATCGCCCCAGCCCGCCTCGGCAAGGAGTTTCTTGGCCCCTTCAGGATCGTACGGCTCCGGCTTCAAATTCGGTGAGCGAGCGAAGAATCCCTCCGGCAGCAACTGCCCCGCCTTCAACGCGACCCCTTCCATCACCTTGTCGACCATTTCATCACGATCGATCATCATGGAAAGCGCCTTGCGTACGCGGGCATCTTTCAGCGGATTTTTATCAATTGGATTGCCATTTTTATCTGTGACGAACGGCGACTGATCCCTGAACTGGTCCATGTGAATGTAGATCACACGATTCGACACTCCCTGACTCAGAGATACATTGGGATTACTCTTAAGGGTAGCGATATCGGTGAGCGGTACGTTGTCAATCATATCGACGTCACCAGCGAGCAGTGCCGCGGTACGTGCAGGCTCAGACTTGATGAACCTGAATACCATTTTATCCCAAGGCCGCCCCAGCGGACCCTTGTAACCGTCATATTTCTCGAGTATCAGCCGGTCGCCCTTTTTCCACTCGACGAACTTGTATGGGCCAGTCCCGATCGTGGCTATTCCCTTGTTGAAGTCCTTGGCCTTGAGGCCAAAATTCTCGTCACCGCCAGAGCCCTTTGCCTCACTAGACATGACGAGGATCGACGTCATCTCGTTCGGCATCAACGGATACGGCCCGTCAGTCACAATGTGGATGGTGTAATCGTCGATCTTCTTGACAGTTTTGCCCTTGGTGTAGGTGCGGAATGACGAGTTGCCACCAGTGTAGCCATCAGCTCGATTAAACGAGAAGATGAAGTCATCGGCAGTAAAGTCACTGCCATCGTGGAATTTCACATCCTGGCGCAACTTAAACTCCCAAGTCGTGTCGTTGATCGCTTTCCACGAAGTCGCGAGCCGCGGGATTAACTTGTCCATTGCCGGCCCCCAGTCAATCAATTTACCGAAAATCTGCGCTAGCATCGCGTTGTTGGGGCCTAAGTTGTGGAAATAGGGATCCATCGACGATGGTTCTGAACGGAGACCGATGGTTACCGTTTCCGCCATGGCACTGGTTGAAACAACGAATGCCGTGAGTGCTGCAATTCCGACATGAGTGATCTTACGCATAATTCTCCTCCTTTAACCCTCAACGGGGATTTATCGTTAATCAAACAACGCTATCAATGTATCACGATTTAGAGACAATCTTGAAAACAAAGTTTTACCCTAAACCGCTGACTTTCGGAAAGATTAAGCTTGATCTACAGACCACGCTGCATGTTCGTCCAGAGGGAAGACTGGGCGCGGCAAATATTGCCAGCCGAACGTAGCTAGGTTTGGTGACGTCAGACCGGCAACATCCACCTCATAAATCTGGTCCGGGTTAAACAGATGTTCAAACCCGGCACGAAAATGGCCCCGACTCTTGACCACAATCACACGGCAGCTGGCTGGATCAATGCCGAAAGCAGTCAGATAATCCGTCGACAAGCATTGCTGACGCTGTGAAACAGCGACGATGCGCACACCGCCAACATCCAGTACGGCCGTGCAGCCGGTTTCCACGGTCTTGCCGGCAACCATACCGTACTCACCAACAAACTGACCATTGGACAAACGTTCTACACGAGCTGTTACATCGAGTGGTTCCGAAAACTGACTATCCTCGGCCGAGTTCAGTGTTAATGATAAATATGCACCCTCACCCGCGACAAACGCGGCATTGACTGCGATGGAATCATAGAACACGGCCAGCACACAATCATCTATCCCGGCCTCCAGGAATGCGCTCAGAATAGTAGTCGTATTGCCTCGCCCACCACCGCCCGGATTATCCGCCGGATCGGCAAACAGAATCGCCGGCAACGCAGGGGTCTGAATTGTGTCACAAGCTAGCCTGATTGCTTCGTCCAGCGAAATCATGGATGGTCGGTAGCGGGCTCGATCCAACCACCCTGCCTCCGCCAGTTCAGTCGCCAACTCCTTGGCGTGTTTAAGATCATCTCGTGTGGTTACGATAATGGTCATTCCATTTTTAGGCGTGTCTGCAAAAGCGAATCCTGCGAGAATGGTGACATTCATAACGATGTCGTCAACGTGGGTCTGGCCGCGTTGGATCAGTTCACCGTAAGGGTAACCAGGTGCTGTGAGTTGCGTTACCGATGGAGCGACCAGTGGCAGGCGAATCCGGTAACTTGTCGGTTGGACTCCGTCGAACATCTCGAGCATTGAGCGCGCCGCCTCTTCACCACGCTGGTAGAGATCAACGTGCGGGTTGGTTCTGTAGCCGATCAGGATATCCGTCGCCTGCATCATCTCCTCAGAGACATTGGCATGCAGGTCGAGTGTTGCAATAACGGGCACCGACGGACCAACGATATCACGGACCGTGCTGAATACCTCTCCATCGGGATCATGAGAATGAGTGGCGATAGCGCCTCCATGCTGGCAGATATAGACCCCATCCACAGGACCGATCGCTTTAAGGTCGCGGTGCAACTCACTCAAAAATTCGTCAAAGAAACTCTTTTCCACTGGACCGGCCGGTGTAGAACCGATCAGCACTGCTGGACAGGCCTCCCAGCCACTGGAACCACCGAAGGCGTCGTCCATAACCTTGTAAAAACCGCACACCCCAAGGTGAATACTGGGTCGGTCGATCCGCGCCTGACGACTGATTTCCTCGCCGCGGAAGTACATATGCTCTTCAAAGTCTTTGCGCTTACACGAGGGTGCAAACCGGTTTGACTCAAGGTTAAAACCACAGATGGCAACCTTCTTCATAGATACTTCCTCAGCCTCATACGAGTCAAACCCTTACACGACAAAACAGATCTTGGAAGTCGGTAGCGCTACGACTTGATGCGCTCGTTGCCGGGGTCGTATAGCGGCTCCAGTGACGCTTGAGCGGGGTAACGCTTACATGCCACTTCAACCTCATAGCTGCCGCTGTTCACAAATTCCGAGTCAACACCACCTTGGTCTATTGGATTGTTGACGTAACCCATACCCACACTCCCTCCAAGCGTATGTCCGTACATACCACTGGTAATGTAGCCGGAGATTGTGCCGTCACGGATGATGGGCTCGTTGTGGTACAGCATCACCTCGGGATCTTCCATCAAGAACTGCACCATACGTTTTGCAACACAACCGCTCTTTTTTTGTTTAAGTAAAGCTTCGCGGCCTATAAATCCGCCTGGTTTGTCAAAGCGGACAGCAAATTCCAGTCCGGCCTCTATGGGCGTATCCTCATCAGCGATATCATGACCCCAGTGGCGGTAGGCCTTTTCGATGCGAAGAGAATTCATCGCATGCATGCCGACGTTGGCAAGTTCCAGATCCCGGCCAGCCTCAACCAACGTTTCATAGACATGTGCAGCCATATCACTCGGAATCAGCAGCTCCCAGCCCAGCTCACCAACATAAGAGATGCGCGACGCCCGAATGGTCGCGTAACCCAGTTGGATTTCTTTCGAACTTCCAAACGGAAATACGCTATTTGAAAAATCATCCGGACTCACCTGTTTCAGCAGCGCCCGTGAATTCGGCCCCTGGACGTTAATTCCTGCGTAGGCCGATGTTACATCGGTCAGCACAGCATGTGCATCTGACGGGATATGTCGCTGCAGCCAGTTATAGTCCCGGGTATGGCTGGAGAATGCCGTCATTACGAGGTAGGCATCTTCGGCCAATCGGGTCACGGTGAGGTCAGCTGATATTCCGCCTTGTTCATTTAGCCATTGGGTATAGACAATTCGCCCAGGCGCAACAGCCATGTTGTTTGTAGAGATGTAATTGATAATTTTTTCGGCATCTCGCCCCTTAAGGAGAAACTTGGAGAACGTAGAGATGTCCAACAGTCCGACATTTTCTCGAACAACCTGATGCTCATTACCGGAGTAATTTAGCCAATCGGGTTTGCCATATGTATGATCGTACTCAGGTTTGAATCCTTCTGGCGCAAACCAGTTGGGTCGCTCCCAGCCACCGGCTTCCCCGAAACAGGCATTCGCCTTGACCAAGTGCTCATGCAACGGTGAGCGCCGGATACCACGTGCGGTCTCAGGCTGTCGAAATGGCCAGTGCATCGCGTATAACAGGCCAAGGGATTCAGTTGTCCGGTCGTGCAGGTAACGCATGTTGGACTGAAATGACAGAGTCCTGCGGATATCCACATCCCACAGGTCAACTGAAGGATGTCCGTCCCTGATCCATTCGGCCAGGACCTTGCCGGCGCCGCCGGATGACTGAATTCCGGTCGAGTTAAATCCCGTAGCCACAAACACACCCCGAACTTCAGGCGCCTCGCCCAGATAGTAACGATTGTCCGGTGTAAAGCTCTCCGGGCCGTTGAAAATCGTCTGAATCCCGGCTGTCTTAAGTACCGGAATGCGGTGCATCGCTTTTTCAAGCATCGGTTCGAAGTGATCAAAGTCTTCAGGCAGTTGATCAAAACTGAAATCAGGGGGAATTCCAGCACTGCCCCAGGGCTTGGCTACCGGTTCGAAAGCGCCCACAAGCAACTTGCCGGCGTCTTCCTTGGCATAAAAACAGGCCGATGGCTCGCGCAGTACCGGCAGTTCACTGGGTAGTTGATCGATCGGCTCGGTCACAATATAAAAGTGCTCGGCTGCATGGAGTGGGATATTGACCCCGATCTGCCGACCGAAATCGCGTGACCACATTCCGCCGGCAATCACCAGGTACTCACAGGCGATCTCTCCAGAGGCCGTCCGTACGGCGCTGATTCGACCATTGTTGATCGTCGCTCCGGTAACAAGCGTGTTTTCTAGAATCGTTGCACCGCCATTGCGTGCCCCCTTGGCCATAGCCTGAGTCACGTCGATGGGGTTGATCTGTCCATCACAGGGCAGGAAAACACCCCCGACGATGTCAGCGGTGTACATGACTGGATACTTCTCCGAGATCCACCCGGCTGAAACTTCTTCGACCTCAAGCCCGAATACCCGCGCCATCGATGCGCCCCGCTGAAGCTCTTCTAACCGTTCGCTATCGGTGGCGACAGAAATTGATCCATTCTGTTTAATTCCTGTGGCCTGGCCCGTTTCTTCCTCCAGCTCGAGGAAAAGTTCTGCACTGTACTGGGCGAGTTTGGTCATGTTTGCGGTTGCCCGAAGTTGACCGACCAAACCTGCAGCATGCCACGTGGTCCCGCAAGTCAGTTGTTTCCGCTCCAGCAGAAGTACATCAGTGATGCCGATCTTGGTCAGGTGATAGGCGACGGAGCAACCAACTGCGCCACCACCGACAATTACGACCTGCGCCTGCTCAGGCAGATTATCTGTCATCGTATTTACCTCTCGCCAAAAAGGACCTGCGATAGCAGGGGCTGATCAAAATTTCTGTTTTAATTCTGAACTGGAGTGTACCTAATTAGTGGGTGCTTCGATAACAGTGAAACACTGGCTGACATTTGGTGCCCTGCCGGGTTAACGTTGCGCCGTGTCTACAACGCTATCCAAACCTGCATTTCTCGAACTCTGGCCTACGCTGATCATGCGCGATTAGCTGCCGGCTGCAGAACCCGCAAACAACGAACTTGAATTAGAGATTATGCGGCTGGAATCGGAACGTCCCAATATCACCACAGACTACCTGACAGAGAATCTGCTGGCATCGACCCATCCCGCTGTGAGCTGGTTACGAGAGTGCATCAATAAAGCAGTCAGGGGTTACATCGGCCATCTGTCCATTGATTATCAGCTCGACTGGCAGCTGCAGGGCTGGCCAAGTATTAATCGCTTTGGCGACTACCATAATCTGCATAACCACCCGCATGCATGGCTCCCCGGGACTTATTCCATCAAAGTCCCCAACGCAAAGGTCACTCTACCCGGCCGCCAGGACAGAAATCCAAGTGAAATATCGTTCTATGATCCCAGACCACAGGCGAATATGAATGCCATACAGGGCGATGGACAGGTCGACCCGGAATTTCGTGTGCAGCCGGAGCCGGGTCAGCTCATTATCTGGCCGGCTTTTCTCCACCACATGGTACACCCGAATCTGGCAGAGGATGTTCGCATCTCTATATCCTTCAATGTTGTATTGCGTCAATCCGAATCCCATCTACCGCCCCAGTGAGTGGCGTCAAAACGTTGCGTGCTTCTCACTTCTGCTCTGTTGAGAGCGGAATGGGGTTAAAAATGGTGCCCGAGTCTCTGCAACACATCGGAGGGACCACTTTGCCAATATTGATGACGTCCGGCCTATTACCGGCCGCCGTGATTGCGGCAGTTCTTAATCTAGTTCTTCCCGACGAACAGGAATCTTGAACCCGCGGTGACGTTTCTTTGAACTAGGGGTGTCCCGGTATCGATCGGGACACCCCTATTATTCGTTCCATCTTCAAACCTTTCTTGCCTTGGCTCATTCGCATGATCAGGTTCCAGAGACTTGGTATAATTTAGTGACCATGCGCCCCCGTAGCTCAGCTAGGATAGAGCAATCGCCTCCTGAGTCAAACCTGGGCACCAGGGTCGGAAACGCCCTGCGTGAATCTGCTCAAACTCGGTGAACCCTCAGCACTCCGGGTGGTGGCAATACCGAGCCAAGCCCACACTGGGTGGGAAGGTGTAGAGACTTGACGGGCAGCACCTAAGGGCCTATAGCCTAGCGGTGAAGATAAAGTCCAGACCACAAACAGTGAGTGACTGGCAATGAAAATTGCAGTGGTAAGAAGCGATAGGCCGCAAGTTCGAATCTTGCCGGGGGCGCCAATCAAGCCTGTTTCTGCCTGTGGGAAACCTGTGTATAAGTCTGTGAGCAGCCTGTGAATTCTGATTGTAGGCGTCATGCCGGGCTGCTCAGGCGTCTCGGTGCCATGCTGTACGACGGGTTCCTGCTTGCAGGTGTTATGATTGTTGCTGCTATTCCACTGCCTTTTTTTCAGTCCGCGGCAGATGCATCTGCCGGGGTACGGGCTCTCATTCAGATTTACCTGGTCGTGGTCTGTTTCCTATTTTTCGGCTGGTTCTGGACGCATGGTGGCCAGACACTCGGCATGCGGGCCTGGCGACTTCAACTGTATCGTATCGACGGTCAAAACCTGACATGGTCAACTGCAGTTGTCCGCTTCTTGAGCGCACTGTTGTCCTGGCTGGCACTGGGACTTGGGTTTTTCTGGGTTGCCATCGACCCACAAAATCGAGCCTGGCATGATCGGCTATCCAAGAGTGTCGTGGTTGTACTCCCACGGCGTTCCTGATTGGTACCAGACAGCTGTAACTACCGGCAGTTTTTAAATACGATTCAATCTGACCGCGGGTTTATTCCAGACTTGCCATAATTTCTTTGTGGTAACTTCGATTGTCGTGTCGACTCATCTCCTGAAGTCCGGTCGGACTGGTGATGTTGATTTCGATCAGCATGCCGCCGATCACATCAATTCCTGCAAAAACCACACCCCGCGAAACAAGATCTGCCTTTAACCCGGCACAAATCTCCCGGTCACGGTCAAGGAGTTTGCTGGCCAGTGCCTCGCCACCCTGATCCAGATTATTCAGTTCCACCCCCTCAGCGTGCAGGCGAAGAATTGCACCCAGGGGCTCACCGTTCAGCAGCAGAATTCGCTTATCCCCCTCCTTCGCTGCATCAAGATACTGCTGAACAATCACCCAGTGAGAATCACCATGGGTTACGAGTCTGATCTGAGACTCGAGATCAGCCTGTTCGGCATCCACAAAAATGATGCCCGCACCTCCATGACCATCAATTGGTTTTAAAGTGGTGCGACCGTGCTGGTGTACAAAGTCAATGATCTGCGCCGAGTGCCTGGCAACCATGGTTGCCGGTGTGAACTGCGGATATTGCAGTGCGGCAAGTTTTTCGTTCCAGTCACGTATGGTCGACGGTCGATTGACCACCTTGACATGTGCTGGCAACAGGTCCAGCAGCATTGTCATATAAAAATAGGCGCGGTCTACCGGGGGATCGGTGCGGATCCACACAGCATCCATGTCTGCCAGCAGGACCGGTTCTGCTGATTCAGGTTGGAAAGGAACCTGTGGGTCATCCTGCACATTAACCCGCTGCGCTGTCGCGATAACTGACGAATCTTTTACGTACAAGTCACCGGCATCGAGATAGTAGACCTGATGTCCCCGCTCGCACGCTGCGAGCATCAAGAAGTAACTGGTGTCCTTGTAGGCCTTGACCCTCTCCAGCGGATCCATGATAAAAGCATGCTTCATAAGACAAGCATAACCGCTTTAACTGTCGATCGGCTAGCGGTCCCGGCGGCGTCTTCCCTTACGTACCCGCCCCGTTTCGGGCCTGTCGTGCATATCTAAACAACGCGCCCGTGTGCCCTCGGTTATAGGCCCGAGCTCCCCCACCACAGTATCGATATCCGGCACATCGCTTTTCTGGTGGCTTTCAAGCGCGAGTCGCATGGCCTTCAGGTGATCCGGTGTTGTACCACAACAGCCGCCAATAATTCGCGCGCCTGCGTTCAACGACAGGCGTGCATATTCAGCCATCAACTCGGGAGTTCCACTGTACTGGATTCGACCATCAACGTATGCCGGTATTCCACAGTTTGACTTCGCCACCAGGATGTCTCTTTCATCGAGCTGTTTGACCATTGCCAGTAATGCACCCAATAGATCAGCAGCCCCGATACCGCAGTTTGCGCCAAACGCCACCAGTCGGGGTACCATTTCGCGATAAAGACCAACAAGTTCCATCGGCGAAACCCCCATCATGGTGCTGCCATTGGTATCGAATGTCATGGTTGCTACAACCGGCAGTCCGGTCGTTGCTGCTCCCTGCCCTGCGGCACGCATTTCCTCTTTGGAGGACAGCGTCTCGAGCCAGAGCACATCGACACCTCCAGATGCCAGTGCTTGTGCCTGCTCTGTAAATGCTTCGGTGGCATCTTCGAGTGAAAGATTGCCAACCGGCTGGAGAATTTCGCCGGTGGGTCCGATCGAGCCAGCGACCACAACCGGATGGTCCGCCCGGTCCGCTTCCTCGCGTGCAATCGCTGCAGCGGCATCATTCAGTTCAGTGACACGATCTTGTGCGCCGTGCAACTGGAGACGATAACGAGTAGAGCCAAAACTGTTTGTTAGAACAATGTCAGCCCCGGCGCTGATAAACCTTCGGTGCAGATCTGCAACTCGGTCAACATGATCTGTGTTCCACAACTCCGGTGCATCACCGGACTCAAGTCCCATATCAAAATAATTGGTTCCGGTTGCACCGTCGGCGAGCAACCAGTCTTGCTGCTGAAGAAGCTGTTGGATCTGGGTCACGGATTAATACCTTTGTCGTTAAAGCGCGCACCAGACATAAAAAAGCCCGCGCCAGCTGTTGCTAGAGCGGGTTTGTGACAACACTCTCGCTTTAGCAAATTTATTGAGCGCCCGCAAGCTGACCATCAAATCGGCGCCATACATCGGTTAGGCTAACGCCCTCAGCCCGGTGTGTCAATTCCTTCAGATTATCTGTAGCCGGTCAGGTAAGCCAGCGGATTGGCCGGATCAACGCCATCCATAAAAGGTTTCCTGCGCTCCTGATGAGTGATCTGGTAAACAGTTCCCAGCCAGTTATTGACAACCACCTTCCCCGTGTCTCCCCAAGTGTTATGAACCTGGATATCTGTCTCAGGAAACTGATCTACTAAACTCGGTTTGTCGGAGGACTTCATTGCTTTGTCCTGAAAACGTTGTAGAACTTTTTTTGCGTCTTCCAGAAAATAGCTGTCCGGGTAAGACGGGTAATCTTTGATTTCACCAATCAGATAACGGACGACTTCGCGTTTATACTCCTTGAGCAGGCTGTTATGGTCATATTCTGGATGCCCCTGGAAATAGACAAACCTGAAACCATCTTCGCTGGTTGCCAGATGGACACCGGCCTCGCCACTTTCCATCAGGATTTTGAGGTTGGCCGAGTTCATCTGCTCCGGATAAATTTCGTTCCAGCGTGAGTGGGGTACATCGAAGCGGGTATTGGCCCCCTGTACCAGTGGATGACCAGGTTTTGTCTGGTGACTGAATACACCCCAGCGTTTTGCCGGCAGCGGCTGACGCTCAATGCCATGAAAATGCAATAGTGCTGCATGGGTCGCCAGGCAGGCACACAGTGTGGACGTGACATTTATTCTGGCCCAGTCGAGCAGACTACACAGTGGCTCCCAAAATGCCTCGTCAACCAGCCTGGGATAGACTGGATTTGCACCACTGAGAATCAGCGCATCCAGACCTGACGCTTCGATATCTTCTGTCTGAAAATAGTACTGATCGATGTGTCGTCTGGCCTTGTCTCCACGGGGGATTGTGCGGGCGGTAAACGGATAAATATAAAACTGGGCGATGCGGTTACAGCCGCCTACAAGCCGAAGAAACTGCCGTTCCGTAGGCTCCAGGGCAGCGTCCGGCATCATGTTGAAAAGACCGATATGCAGTTCGCGTATCGACTGTTCCTGAGCTCGACGCGGCGTCAGTACCTCTCCGCCTTCGGCGCGGTACCGACTGAAACTGGGCAGTTGTGTATTCGCAACTAATGGCATTATTCAACCACGGCCATTGGCAACGAGTTCGAGAAAGTCATCCTCACCCTTGATATCATCAACCCGATCCGCCTCGACCACTACGCCGTATTCTTGCGCAATAGCCTCGTACAACGGCAGTCGATGCTCTACTAGCAGTGGGAACATCCAGCGGAAATAATTTCCAGGGTCAATCTGTTCCGGTCCATCGAGACTGTTTTCAGCCAGGTACAACGGCAGGACATGATCCAAAAATCTTTCCTGGTAATACATCGGCTTCGGGGCCATCAGTGACCGCTCAACAATCTGATTGAGTAATGCCACAGAGGGCTTTAGATACAAGATCAACGTCTCTTCAGCCAACTGGCGGATCACATCAGGCTCATCGAGTTCACACAGACTGCCACCGGCATCATTGATGAAATGCGGATAGCCATAGGTCTGAGATGACTTTTGGATGAAGTCACGTACATCGTACATCGCTGCAATTTCGGCTGACCGGTGGAGTACCTGACGTCGCTTAAACTCGGTCACAGACAATCCGCCCAATTCTGGATCACCGATCATACCGAGAAAGCTGGCGACCGGCGTGAGGTTATTGATCGTAATGTTGTGGCAGATATAAATTGAATCCGAACGCAGCAAGTCTGCCAGAAACGGCACTTTCATCGCCTCCCGCTTGATGTTGTCCAAAATAGGCTCATCCAGATAACGGGTGCCGATTCGGTAATCTCCTGAATAATGGAACCAGGTATCTCGAGGCAGCTTACTCGCGAGTGTGGTTTTACCCGACCCCGACATCCCCAACAATGTGATGGCCTTGGAAGGCCATGCCTTAAACGCCGTTGCGCTCATGTGCCGTTTGATCTGTACCACACTCTATCTCCTTACTGAAACCATTTATCCCACGAACCCACAGCCCGATGGGAGCAGGACCGCCTTTGAAGTACTGTCAATGTCCTTGTCTGCCCACGGGTGAACAGTTCAGGACCGTCTAGTCGCTGATTCGCACCACTGTTCTACCCGTAACGCGACCATCGATATAGGGGCTGAACGCCTCTGGCAGCATGTCAAAATCGATAGTCCGGCCCGAGATCATGTCAAGGTGTGCCGGCTTGAGGTCGGTAGCTAACCGACTCCACGCCCGATTGCGCAATTCGTTCGACATTTCGATCGAGTTTATACCCAGTAGGGAAACACCTCGCAATATCATAGGAAGCACAGTTGTCTCCAGTTTGATTCCTCCGACATTACCGATTGAAGCAATGCTCCCCCACGGCTTCACGGTCCGCGTCAGCCAGCCCAGGACTTCTCCTCCAACATTATCTACAGCACCTCCCCACAAAGCTTTTTCCAGAGGTCGGCTCCCCATCTCCAGTGAACCACGGTCAACAAAATCACTGGCACCCAGCTCGCGCAAATAGTCGTGCTGGTCGGATTTACCGGTCAGGGCGACCACGTCATATCCCTTGCTGGCCAGCATTTCAATGGCAATACTGCCCACACCTCCGGTAGCACCGGTCACAATCATGGCCCCATTAGCGGGATCCTGTCCGTTTTCTTCAAGACGAATTATGGCCAGCGCCGCCGTAAAACCCGCTGTCCCCAGGGCCATCGATTCATGGAGTGTCAGCCCGTCTGGAAGCGGGACGATACTGTCTGAGGGTATACGGGCGTACTCTGAATAACCTCCATCGACTGTCTCCGACAACAGGGCACCACACACCAGCACCTGGTCGCCTACGCTGAAGCGATCGCTTTCAGAACTCGTCACGACGCCGGCTAGATCGATGCCCCCGTTGAGAGCGTCTGCCCGCAGTATTCGAGCTGTTCCGGTGGCTGCGAGCGCATCTTTATAATTGATGTCTGAATAGTGAACCTTAATGACCACATTACCTTCAGTCAGGTCATCTATCTCGAGTTGTTCGAACCCGACCCGAACATCTTTCCCCTCCTGGTGTATCCTGAACGCCTTAAAGGACATAGTATTCTCCGCTGTTTGTTGATTTACCTGGATCGAAGTTTAACTGGGATCGAATACGTTTTCGAACATGGGCCGGCCATATAAGTTCAGACCATAAACCAGCATTCATTCTATTTTGACCACATCAACCGCGTCGAGGAATCTACAGAACATGACCAAAGACACTCTTTTCAGCCGAATTGCGAAAGGGGAACTACCTGCTGACATCGTTTTCCAGGATGACCGTGTAACGGCTTTTCGGGACATCCATCCGCAGGCACCCACACACATTCTGATCATTCCAAACAAGATCATACCGACCGTTAACGACGTCACCGAATCTGATGAAGCGACGCTGGGACATATGTTTGTCGTTGCCAGAGATCTCGCCCGGAGCGAAGGTGTCGCCGACGATGGCTACCGCTTGCTGGTGAACTGTGGTGACCATGCCAACCAGGAGGTTCTGCATCTGCACATGCACCTGGTGGGTGGTGCCCCACTGGGTCGCATGCTGTCACAGCGAACCCGCAATCCGACGTAGCCCACAAACAGAATACCCTGCAACTTAAGCTTCAGAACAACCCTAGTTTGCTCGACGGACTGCAATCCCGCAGTCAAACCAAGCGCAGGAACATCTAAGCGAGTGACTTCAGCTCTGGGATTTTATTAAGGCCTGGTCTATATCCCACAGGATATCGTCAAGCGTTTCCAGGCCAACCGACAGGCGAATCATGTCGGAGCTCACACCCGCTGTGATCTGCTCCTCTTCGGTCAGTTGGCGATGGGTGGTGGATGCAGGATGAATCACCAGTGTTTTTGCATCACCCACATTGGCCAGGTGACTCAGAAACTCTACACCCTCGATGAACTTTATCCCGGCCTCCTGTCCCCCGTGGATACCGAAGGCAAGCAGACTGCCGGGCCCTTTAGGCAGATAGGTCTTTGCAAGCTCATGATAGGGGCTCTCTTTCAGGCCGGCATACTTTACCCAGGCAACTGCAGAGTGGCTCTGCAGATACTCGGCTACCGCCAGCGCATTGGCACAATGCCGGTCCATCCGCAAAGGCAGGGTCTCAAGCCCCTGTAGAAACAAGAAAGAATTAAACGGACTCAGAGTTGGCCCCAGGGTGCGCAATGTCTCCATTCTTGCTTTCATGGTAAAGCCAAAATCACCAAAGGTTTCGTAGAAGCGGATGCCATGATAACCCTTGGAAGGTTCTGTCATTCCGGGAAAGTTACCGTTATCCCACGGGAATTTTCCGGATTCGATTAGGGCTCCGCCAATAGACGTACCGTGACCACCGATCCACTTGGTCACGGAGTGCACCACGATATCTGCGCCGTGCTCGAACGGCCGACACAGGTAAGGCGTGGCAAAAGTGCTATCGATGACCAGCGGCAATCCCGCATCGTGTGCGACAGCAGCCACTGCGCTGATATCGAGCACATTGTTCAGCGGATTTCCAATGGTCTCAGCATAAACTGCCTTAGTCTTGGAGGTAATGGCCTTCGCAAAATTCTGCGGATCATCGGGGTCAACAAAATGCGTATTAATGCCCATCCGGCGAAACGTATAGTCAAACTGCGCGTACGTGCCCCCATACAGGGTACTCGAAGACACCAGTTCGTCCCCGGCCTCGAGCAGTGTCAACAGCGCCACCATCTGAGCAGCCATACCGGACCCTACGACCACACCGGCGCGACCACCTTCTAGTGTAGCCAGGCGCTCCTCGAGTACGGCACTGGTCGGATTCATCATCCGAGAATAAACATTGCCGAACGTCTGTAGATTGAACAGGCTCGCAGCATGATCAGTATCGTCAAAAACATACGACGTCGTCTGGTAGATGGGCACCGCCCTTGAACCTGTCGCGCTGTCCGGCAACTGACCCGCATGCAGGCACAACGTCTCGAACCCAAATTCCCGATCAGCCATTGCTTTGCCTCAGTACACCAACCAACGCGGGCGCTTGCTTGAAATAATGCCAGTCGTGATACCAAAAAGATTCAGCCCGCCCATCAGGCGGGCATGCTCTATCTTCATGCACCGATCCATGACCACTTCCAGACCGCTGTCTCTCGCAATAGATGCAGCTTCTTCGTTCACAACACCTAACTGAAGCCAGAAAACCTTGGCGCCAATCGCGACAGCACTTGTGGCCAGTGGTGGGGTAACGTCGGACCGCTGGAAAACGTCGACAACATCGACGGGGTCCGGTATATCCTCGAGTGCTGGGTAGCATTTTTGTCCCAGTATCTCTTCATAGTTCGGATTAACCGGTATGATCCGGTAACCATGATCCTGCAGATACTTGGCAGCAAAAAAACTCGGTCTCCACCAGTTTGCTGACAGACCGACCACGGCAATCGCCGTGTTCTGATTGAGAATTCTTCGAAGATCGCTGATATCCGTCATTATGTTTCACCAGTCACGTTACCGGCACTCCCCGGCCATCAGGGTAGAAGACGGTATTCTTAGTCGAGGATTTTACCCGGAATTATATTCCCCGGTTCGGGCTAATTTTTTGACCATTGGACAAAGCTGCCAGCAAGCCTCAACCCGATTGCTGATCATTGACTGCCATCCTTCAACAGTTCGGTCAGAACAAGTGAACCTAGAGCATTCAGATCGTCACTTTTACTTATCAGAGATAATTACACCATCTGCCATCTATCTCCGATAGAATGCCGGCGCTTTCCTTCTTAAGCGAGTAAATACTCTGAACCAAGCCAGCGCTACCCGATCAATACATCCAGGTTGGCTAATAGTTGTTGTCTGTTGTGCCGTCGGTATCCTGTGCTACGGTGTCCGTCATTCATTTTCAGCGTTTTTTCATTCAATTCTGAATGAGTTTGGCTGGGGGCGCGGCGACACCGCAATGATGCTCTCACTGCATCTGTTCAGTTATGGCGTGTTTGCGCCCATTGTTGGCGCCCTGACAGACCGCTGGAATCCCAAACGGGTTATGCTGGCTGGCGTGATCATTGTGGGTGCCACTGCGGCACTTTGCAGTCTGGGATCCGCACTCTGGCATTTCTACCTACTGTTTGGGGTACTCACCCCGATCGGACTGGCCTGCTGCGGGTCTCCCGTCATGAACCCGACCATCGCTAATTGGTTTTCAGACCACAGAGGTCTGGCATTGGGGCTGGCACAGATGGGTGGCGGCCTGAGCTTTGTTTATGTGATCGCAGTCGAATACACCATAGAGCTATTCAACTGGCGGTTTGCTTATGTACTGATGGGCGCTGCCGTTGTTTGTATTCTGATACCACTCATTGCGGCCTTTTATCATTTCCATCCGTCACAAAAAGGTGTGTCTGCCTTCCGCTCAAGATCCAACCGAGAACGCTCACCGAACCGGCCAAGACATGGTCAAAGCGAAAGACCTGAGTGGAATCTGCGACAAGCCTTAGCCAGCTACCGGCTCTGGCTACTGGTTATCTCGAACATGTGTTTCTGGGGCAGCGGCTGCTACCTGGTGATAGCGCATCAGATTAAATTCGCTCTGGACATGGGCTACACCGGAATTCTTGCGACTTCGGTTTTTGCGATGTTTGGCATTTTTATGGTGGTTGGGCAGGTCAGTTCCGCCGTCTCGGACATTGTGGGACGCGAACTGACCGTGTTGGTTGCAACAATACTCGTGGTCTTGGCGATCTTACTGTTAAGCAGTGTGTCCGACGATGAGAGCGCCTGGAAACTGTACGTTTATGCCATTACTTTTGGATTCGGTGCGGGCCTTTACTCTCCAACAATATTTGTCGGGGCCGCCGATATTTTTCATGGACGCCATTTCGGCACCCTAAACGGAATTATTCTCGCGGGCCTGGGCTTTGGCGGCGCCTTTGGGCCATCACTCGGTGGTTATCTGCATGACATTTTTGGCAGCTATCGCTATGCGTTCTTCTTCGCCATTGCCAGTTTTACGGTCGCTGGTATCTCATTTATCGTGGCCGCCCCCAGACACTACCGGCAGTGCCACTGACTTTTCTGACAACTGTGGATACACCTGCGCAACAAATCCAGCGTAGAACAGGCCGACTTCTTCAACGCCAGGCAAAGATTGGCTGTTCGTAGTGTGATACCCGGGTCGTTCGTCCGCGAAGTGCAACTTCTCCAAACTGAAAGGCAATTGCCGCGGTCGGTGTGAATACTTCATCTCGCAGTGACTTAAACAGGATGGACAGAACCGGGCTTTCACTTTCGGGAATATGATGCAACCGCGGTACACCGGGCTGCAAAAGGTCGCTGGCTGGTACGTAAAAAACCGCTTCGACCTCTTGAGGGTCCGACCTGATCTCTTCTGAGTGCTCGAGCCAGATCACAACAGGCGTGATTCTAAAGCCTGACCGGGTCGCAAAATCATCCAACTGCCCGATAACGTTTTCCTCACGAGCAGTTAACCCCAGTTCCTCTTCGAGTTCTCTGAGTGCAGCAGTCTGGACGTCCTCACCCTCATCCAGCCGACCACCGGGCAGTGCGTACTGACCGCTATGTCGAGCTAAGCCGCTCGCCCGGCGGGTCAACAAGAAACAAGCATCGTCAGTAGATGGATGCTTGACCACGACCACAGCAACAGCTGCTAGGCGCAGCGTCTGGTCATCAACCCCCAGTCGATCGAATGCATTCAGATTCTGCTGACAGTGCTCACGCAGCCGTGCGTCAAATGTGAGATCAATATCATCAGCAGCCACCGTGGAACTCCCGCGAGTACCAGCATCTCTCAATCACGTTCAAATATCTGCTGGCTCTCGACCCGCCGAGAGTTCGATCGGCTGGCCATGTGGCGTATTGAGGTAAGCACGACGCCACTGCTCCACTCGCGACCTTACAGCTTTACTATCCAACACGGATTTCTCAAGCAGTAGCTTCTCGAGTGCAGCGAGCCAGTAGTGATAATAGGTATCTCCCAGATCCTGATCGCCGCTTTCCCTGGCCTGACTGATCTGGGCAGCCAGCGCCGCGGTCCATTCTGACCATTGGAACAAGCCTTGTTCTGACAACCGTAGCACAAGAGCAAACGCCTGCGCTTCCCACGGTTCTGCAAATACCGGCGCCTGATCACCGCCCCTAGGATCTTCTGGCCCCATGGCAACCGAAGTATTCATACTGAGTTGAGGTAAGGTTCCCACAAATCGATGCTCACCCGAAACCCGTTCTTGTCACCTTGACCCCACAACTCTGCTGCCGAAAAACTCACGCTGTAGAGGTGCTGTCCTTCACGCACCCCCAACGCCTGACTATCCGGGTACACATGCGCGCCATGGTGATCGTCCACGACACCCTGCTTACCCCGTGCATATCGCGGTAAACGGGTATGCCCCTCGGGATTAATGTTCAGGACCTGCACGGAATCGCCAATCAGAAACCGTGGTGCCTGGTCGACCTCCATGTTCACCGGTCCCCCTTTAAGCATCGCTGTTTCGACATCGGCAGCCTGTAAAACTGCAGCTGTTGAGAAAGACTCTGAGAGATTTACGGTTCCACTGTCCAACTCCGACTGAGTGACCAGACCTTTTTCCACGAGCAAGGTAATAAGGCCATTGAACCAGTTCTTGTAATAACTGTTCCGCATATAGTCCGCCGGATGCTGACGTTCTCTGGAATGGCGCGACTCATCAAGGTTCCAGTGACGCAGAAACCCGGTAGCCAAGTTCAGGGCAAATACCCGCCGCTCCCACTCACCGTGAAATACGGGTTCACCCTGCTCGGGCTCTGGATCTATGGGTCCGAGTCCGTGCATACCCCCCAGGTCATGTCCGCCGTTCATCGTTCAGGTGTCCTTTGGTGGGTGGACTGTTTCCACACCGATCATGGAATTACGGCTGACCAGAGACATCAGTGCATCCTGGGTCCAGTCGGCCGTTCCGGCAGGCCGTTCCGGCAGGACCATATACCGCATCTCGGATGTCGAATCCCAAACCTTAACCTCGACATCAGGCCCGATCTCGGTACCGAATTCCGCCAATACGCCTCGGGGATCTATCACCGCACGGGCACGGTAAGGAGCCGACTTGTACCAGACCGGGGGGAGTCCCAGCACCGTCCAGGGATAACAGGAGCACAGGGTACACACCACCAGGTTGTGAACCGTGGGTGTGTTCTCAATCACTTTCATGTGCTCCCCCTGCCGACCAGTAAATCCAATAGACCCGATCGCCGCTGTGGCATCCTTAAGCAACCAGTCTCTGAACTCCGGTTCAGTCCAGGCCCGGGCCACGACCTGGGCGCCGTTTTTGGGTCCAACCCGGTTTTCGTAGGTGTCAATTAGAGCATCCAGGGCGGCAGGGTCAACCAAACCTTTCTCTACCAACAGGGATTCAAGGGCTTTGACTTTCAGTTCGAATTCAGATGGCGGTTCGGTATGGTGGTTATGGTCACTCATGGCTTCTCCTTACTGGAACACAGCAACTGCGAGCGCGAATTACCGCAACATACACATTTTTTCGCAAGCTTCGGCACGCAGGTGGCTTGTGGAATCAGAGCGATCATCTTAACTCAGTCTGGCCAATTTGTATCGGCCAGACGCAGTGAAATAGCACCTTCAGGTTGACCTTGCTCCTGACCGTGGTGCTGGGATCTGGGCCAGAACTGCACCCGTGGCGACAAGCACTGCGCCCGTCACTTGGCTCATCAGAAAAGTGCCGCCAGAATCAGGCACAATTCAGCGCCAAACATGGTCAATACAGTGCGGGGATAGGCTGTAATGACCAGTAAGCGATTCGCCGACACTCTCAAATACCACGTCCACAGAATTACCACACCCAACATCGATAGTTCGCCACCCTGAAAACCAACTTGAGTCTGAGTGCTGGGCCAGGCAACAGCGCGACCCACCTGGCGGGTCAGTTCTCCGACTGGGCAACCGTGTTCAGGGCACGTACCCAGCCAGCAAGTGTTACAGCACAAGGCCGTTGAGTGCCGCAGATCCCGAATCTGAATATAGAAATTTATTTCATTTTAGTCGGTAATTTAGAGATTTATTTTCTAGTTTTGGCGCAGCATTTTAGGCAAAATATGTCGCTTCGACGGTCAATAGAAAAATTAAGCTATTTCGTTGCACACACTTAAGACGGCGCGGATTAGGTCCCTCAACACGTCTGGCTGGCAGCTAAAACGGCTAGCGGGTACAGCAGGGGGTCAGTGCTTTAGCGACTTCGGCCGTGAATGCCCCTGGGGGTACAAGCCAACCCAAAAAACACTACGGGTTCACTGATGAAAGACAACTATTATTTTGACAACGCGGCAACAACACTGCCCAAGCCAGAACCTGTTTACCAGTTCATGGACAAGTTTTTCAGAAGCCATGGGGTCAATCCTGGTCGGTCCGGCCATGAACTTGCCATCGAAGCAGAAACCATGATCATTCAGACTCGGCGTATGCTGGGCGAATTCTTCAGCTTTGGTGGTGATTCGAACCGAGTGACTTTTTCTCTCAACGCCACAGACTCAATGAACCTTGCGTTGCTCGGACTCCTCAATCCTGGGGATCACATGATCATCACACGGATCGAGCATAACGCTGTACTGCGACCCGCCAATCACCTCGAACGCGACGGAGGTGTGAGCGTTAGCCGCATCTCTGCCGACGGACAAGGCTATATCGATCCGGAGGACGTCCGCAAGGCAATTACGCCTAAGACCCGCGTCGTGGTCGCTAATCATGCGTCCAACGTCATCGGGTCTTTGCAGAACATCGATGCTATCGGTAAAGCAGTCAAAGACACTCAGGCCATATTCATCGTAGACACCTGCCAGACAGCCGGCGTTGTCGCTATTGACATGGACGCCTGGGAAATCGACATACTGGTTTTTACGGGTCACAAGGGGCTCTTTGGTCCCATGGGCATTGGTGGGATGATCGTACGCGAGGGTGTTGAAATTCGACCCGTCAAAACCGGCGGCACAGGAGTCAATTCCATCTCGGATTTCCATCCGGACGAATACCCCCATCGAGTCGAGGCAGGCACACCCCCGATCCCTGGTATTGCGGGGCTTAATGCAGCACAGAAATGGTTTGCTGAACTGGGCCGAAGCAGTACGGGAAACGGCGCCGACCTGACTTCACACAAAGCAGCCTGCCATGCTGCGCAGGATCATATCCATACGCTGGAGAATCGGATGACCCATCGACTGATTGAGGCCTTCCAAGACACTCCGGGTGTTGTCGTTTACGGACCCACCGGGAAGCAGCCCAGGGTCGCAACACTTTCGATCAATATTGGTGATCTACCGGCAGAACAGGTCGGGACAATGCTAGACGCTGATTATAGACTTTGCGTGCGTGCAGGACTTCATTGTGCCCCTGTGGTTCACCGGGATCAGGGCACACTGGAGCGTAACGGCACTGTGCGTATCGCACCTGGTTATTTCACCGACGATGAGGACATTGAACAGGCGATCAAAGCTGTCTCGGAACTGGCGACACTATAAAATCGACCTAAAGCATGGCAATGGAAACTGCTTACGCCGAAGTATCCTGAAAATACAGGTAAAGGTCAGCCACATGAATTACTGTGATAGCGTTCTCGATCTGGTTGGTGACACACCGCTGGTCAAGCTCAACAATATCGTTGAACCCGGTATGGCAACCGTCCTTGCCAAGATGGAAAACCTGAACCCAACGGGTTCGGTCAAGGATCGAATGGCCATTCATATGGTCGAACGAGCCGAACAGGAAGGTTTGCTGAAACCCGGCGCTACGCTCGTAGAAAGTACATCGGGCAATACTGGCTTAGGTCTTGCGATGGCGGCCGCCGCGAAAGGCTATCGCTGCATTGTTACGATACCGGACAAAATGAGTCAGGAAAAGATCGACATGCTCAAGGCCTATGGCGCAGAAGTCATTGTCACACCCACAGAACTGGACCACCATCATCCTGACAGTTACGTGGAAGTTGCCAAACGAATCGCGGAGCAAACACCGAATGCCCTTTACATAGATCAGTACAACAACATGTCGAACCCGGAAGCCCATTATTTGACCACGGGGCCAGAAATCTGGGAGGCGACAGACGGGCTGATCGATTGTTTCGTCACGGGCCTGGGTACCGGCGGTACGATCTCAGGTGCCGGCAGGTACCTCAAGGAAAAAGCCATGGCAGCCGGACGGGAAGTCCGGGTAGTTGGACCAGATCCCTATGGCAGTATCTACCATGATGCTTTCTACAAAGGGGAATGGGAAGACCCAGGGATGTACCGCGTTGAAGGGATCGGCCACGATTTCATGGTCAGCACACTGGATTTTTCTGTCATCGACGAGGTGGTGAACGTCACTGACCGAGACTCTTTCTTTATGGCACGCAACCTGGCCAGGCACGAAGGTATATTTGCTGGCGGCTCTACAGGCACCGTATTTCATGGTGCGCTTCAGGAAGCACGCAATCTTGGCCCTGGAAAAATTGTCGTTGCTGTTGTCTGCGATTCAGGTGACCGCTACATCAGCAAAACATTTAACGACGAGTGGATGCGGGATATGGGGTATTTTGCGCCACAGAGAAAGCTCGGTACGGTACAAGATATCCTCGAATTCAAAAAGCAGCAGGTGGTTCTGGCTGACCCAAACGATTCCCTCCAGTCAATCATAAGTCAGATGGCTACGCTTGGAATTTCTCAGATGCCCATGACCGTTGGCCAGGGGGGCCTCAGAATGATCGAAGAACTGGACATTCTTCGGGCAGTAGCGGGCGGTGAGCACTCGTTAGAGGATGTTGCACGCGATATCGCCCGACCTCTAGAAGGTCAGGTTGAGCCTTCACAGACCCTGGACCAGATCCAACAGATATTTGAAGAAAACAACGTCGCGATCGTCGTTGAGGATGGCCAGGTCGTCGGTGTGGTCAATAAAATCGACCTGCTTGAATACTATACCCAGAAAAACAGAGAAGCCGCCTGAGGCACACGCAACTCGCCACCAACCGGAGATGCACCGTTGAAATTTGATACTAAAGTTGTTCGCGCTGGCATCACACCTGACCCCACAACAGGTTCTATCCTGCCGCCAATATATGAAACCGCCACCTACGTGCTCGAAGAAGTTGGTAGAGACAAAGGCTTCGACTACACCCGCTCTTCAAATCCTACTCGACAGGTACTGGAAGCAAACCTTGCGGCTATAGAAAACGGACAATACGCAATCAGTTTTGCCAGCGGAATGTCTGCCGTGGATGCTGCGTTCAAGCTGCTCAGCTCAGGTGAGCATGTCATCTGTGGGGATGACGTGTACGGTGGTGTAACGCGGCACCTGGACAACGTCCTTAACCGGTACGGCCTGTCAACGACCTATGTCAATTCAGTTGATGCGGATGCCGTCAGCAGTGCTATCCAACCGGCAACCAGGATGATCTGGATTGAAACACCGACGAACCCCCTGTTGCGCATTACTGACCTGGAAGCCATGGTGAGAATTGCAAAGGAACACGAGATTCTCCTGGCTGTTGATTCAACTTTTGCAACGCCGGTGTTTCTGCGCCCTCTTGAGTTCGGCGTCGATATCGTGATGCACAGTACAACCAAGTATCTCTCTGGTCACAACCAGATTATCGGTGGTGTGCTGGCTACAAATCGAAAAGATATCTTTGATGAGATGAAATATATTCAGAAGACCATCGGTGCTGTATCGAGTCCTTTCGACTGCTGGTTGAATCTAAGTGGGCTCAAGACACTGCACCTGCGCATGAAGCGCCATGAGGAGTCGGCTATGCGTGTTGCCGGCTTCCTCGAATCTCATAATAAAATCGACTGGGTTTTATATCCCGGGTTGCCGTCCCACCCCCAGCATGATATTGCCAAGGCCCAGATGTCCGGATTCAGTGGGATGATTGCTTTCGAACTCAAGGATGGTGCTGAAGCCGGGCGGCGATTGATGAATACTGTGAAGCTGTGCGGACTCGCTGAAAGTCTGGGCAGTGTAGAAACCATGATCACACACCCGGCGACGATGACCCACGCCGACGTTCCTGCTGAGGATCGACGGAAACGGGGCTTGACTGACGGCCTCGTCCGACTTTCGGTCGGAATCGAAGACGTTGACGACATCATAGAGGACCTCGAGCAGGGACTGGCGCAGACCTGACACCGGGCACTGATCGAGACTCCGCTGTCTCATGGTCCCAGTACCTGCTCTTTAATCAGGTCGCTTCAGCTAGAGCAAAGAAGTGCCCACAGCTCCAGACGCCGAACTCGGTGGAACTGGCGTCGTTCTCCATCAGTGCAAGGTCGGCCATCTGATAAAACACTGGTCGTGAGATCAGTGCCTCGAGCTGATCCCTGACCCGGATGTAAGGCGACGGCTCCTCAGTCAATGGATCAATCACGACCCGTATGGGGTGCCGAGGACCCGCTGCGACCACATCGTCGACATTGGTACGAAACAGCAGACGCTGTGATTCACCTTCGCCTTCCCGATCCATCTCAACTGCTACAAATGGCGCATCATCCACCTGAATTTTGAGTTTTTCGACCGGTGTCACCAGGAAAAACTCATCGCCATCGCGACGCATTACAGACGAGAACAGCTTGACCAAACGCGCTCGATGGATCGGCGAACCCTGGTAGTACCATATACCATCTCGCGAAATTCGCAAATCGATGTCTGCAACGTGTGAAGGATGCCAATCATGAACCCGACGGGCCCCTTGATCTAATTTGTCCGCTAAACTCCGCAGCGATCTCTCTGCCGATTCATCTGTCACTGCATCAACTCCTGATTTTGATCACTGAATGAAAAATAATAATGTGGCGGCCCGGTAACACACAATCCATCACAGAACTGGTATGTTACGACGTCAGTAAACATAGATAAATGCCCAACCTATCTGAAGATTCTGCACCGCACGACGACCAGACCGCACCTGAAGTGATGACGAAAATTCCCTGTCAGGCTGTCTTGCAAGGATGCGGATAACCGAAGTACGATTCCGGTCACTGATCATTCTTTTGACCTAGACCCAATAATTCAGGTATCAACAGTGCCCGTAGATCAAGACCTGCCGTTTTCTTCTCTTATCCACCGGGTTGGTGGCAAAAGTGCTGATGTCTGGGCAATTCATTACGAAGCCAAGACAAGGCAACAGCATGATCATGACGTCATTATCCTCAGCGTAGGTGAAGAATCAGACGAATACACCCCCGGTGAGATCCAGCAAACTGCTATTGAGTCAATTGAGTCGGGTCGCCACCATTACACCTCGGCGCTGGGTGACGAGCGCCTCAGGCACAGCATTGCAGAAAGACACCAGTTACGCACCGGCCAGCGGGTCAGTGCCGATAATGTCTGCGTATTCTCGGGTGCTCAGAATGCCCTTTTTGCCACGTCTTTATGCCTGCTGGAACACGGCACTGAAGTCATCGTTCCAGAACTGTATTACGCGACCTATCCCGCTTCAGTAAAACTCGGTGGCGCAACAATGATCCCTCTTCCCACAGATGTGTCCAATGGGTTTCAGATTGATATTGATGCCCTGGAAAAAGCCATCACACCGAGAACCCGAGCCATACTCCTCAATTCTCCCAATAATCCAACAGGTGCTGTCTATAGTCGAAAACTGCTTATGCGGATTGTCGAATTGTGCCGAAAAAACAGTATCTGGATCATCAGCGATGAAGTGTACGCTGAGATCGCTCCACAAGATTTCGTCAGTATCAGCAGCCTAGAGGACGCTGACGACATCACAGTGACCATTTCCAGTGTTTCGAAATCGCACCGTATGACAGGCTGGCGATGCGGTTGGACAGTGTCTCCCAAAACCCTGAACGATCAGTTCTACAATCTGAACATCTGTATGGCGTACGGCCTGCCCGCTTTTATTCAGGACGCTGCGGCGTACGCACTGGAACAGGATGAACATACCGCCATCGTCGTTCGCGATAAACTGATGCGGAATCGGGATGTTATCAAAGAAACCTTGTCGCACATTCACGGTACCAGCCTGTATGCGGAAGGTGGCGGAATGTTTGCCGTCCTGGACGTCCGCCCGCTGGGCCAGTCTTCCTCTGACTTTGCCTGGGGCCTGTTGAACGAGCAGAAAGTTAGTCTGCTGCCCTGTGATGGATTCGGCAGCAGCGGTCAGGGTCTACTCCGTATCAGCCTGTGTCTGGATGAAAGCACCCTGCGCACTGCTGCGCAGAAAATTCTTGCTTATGTTGAAACGGTCGCCACCTGATTCACTGAATAACCTGAACTGATTCGCGCGCGGGTGATTGTGCTAACTGTCCTACGCACGCTACGATTGCTTCTGTCAGCACATCCAGTGCATCAACCAGCGGCACGTCGATGATCAGGTGATCCTGGCCCATTACCGAAAGGTCAGTACAGGCCACTGCGATCCCCTGTGCACCGCTTTCAACCAGCCCGTTTGCGATATCGCTGAACCGTTGATGATCTGCCGTTGACACCTGTCCACTTTTTACTTTTTTGATCAAAACCATCACGGCATCCTGGTCTGCCGCCACCGGTAATACAACATCGAGCCCACATGCCTCGAGTGCCTGCCCGTACAACTCCGTTTTCAGTACGGCACTCGATGCGATAACGCCCACTGTTTTTGGTTCTGACGGCAGTTCAGTCAGCCGGTGAGCCGTCATCTGAATCATATCTAAAACCGGTATCGCAACAGCACCTCGAATGTGATCAAGGTAGGCATGGGCCGTGTTACAGGGAATGGCCAGCAGATCTGCGCCAGCGCGTTCTAGATTTTGGGCCATTTGCACGAGCACCGGCGCCGGACTCTCACCATGGCCCTCGACCAGCACAGCAATTCGGGACGGCACCTTGGGGTTATTGTCCACCAGAAGATGGATATGGTCGGCATCATCTTTTGCCGGTGTCGCACAGATAACGCGTTTCATCAGATCGACAGTTGCATCAGGGCCCATGCCGCCGATAACCCCCACAACCGGATGATCGTTAGCTGACATCGGACCCGGCATCAGGCTGCGGCGTCACCTGCAACGGTTTGGAAACGTGTGATGTAGCCGAAAAGGCCAGCTGACCCGCCCGTATGCACAAACACTACATTCTGGCCGCGCCGGTATACACCTTTTCGAACCAGATCGATCAACCCCGCCATGCCCTTCCCGGAATAGACGGGATCCAGGAGGATACCCTCGAGCCGGGCCAGCATCCGGATGGCTTCGATCGTACCCAGCGTCGGTATACCGTAGCCCTCTCCCACATAGTCAGCGTTCGCAACAACATGCTTGCGGGTAACGGCACTCGAACAGCCGGCCAGTTCAGCTGTCGCTGCCGCAAGTCGAAAAACATTCTCTTCCTGGTTCTTTCGGTCAGCACGAACGCTGATACCCAGAACAGGAACACCGCTATTTATTCCAGCCAATCCGGCCACCAGCCCTGCCTGTGTACCCGTACTGCCCGTTGCGTGTATCACCTCGTCAATTCTGAGGTTCTGGTCATTTGCCTGGGTCACCAGTTCAAGCGCAGCATTGACGTAGCCCAGAGCACCTGTTGGATTGGAACCGCCTCCAGGAATGGTATAGGGACGCCTCCCCTGGGCTCGAAAGTTCTCAGCTGAAGCTGCCATGGCCGCTTCCATATCGGTACCACCTGGATGGTGTTCCAGGCTCGCGCCATGAAGCAAATCCAGAAAGACATTGCCGTTGTGCTGATAGTTCGGGTCCTGAATACCGGTTCTATCCTCCAGGAGAATGTGACAGTCGACCCCCATGCGAGCAGCAAATGCAGCGGTCTGCCGGGCATGATTTGACTGGGTCGCGCCCTGGGTCAGAACGATGTCTGCACCTTCTTCTTGTGCCTGTGCCATCAGAAACTCAAGCTTTCGTGTTTTATTGCCGCCCGTGGACATCCCGGTACAGTCGTCACGCTTGATCCAGATTTCCGGTCCGCCGAGTTCGCGACTTAGGTTTTCCAGCAGTTCAAGCGGTGTCGGCAAATGTCCGAACCGAAGTCGGGGGAAACGTGCAAGATTCATAACTAATGCCCGGAATATCGAAACCCCGGCACCGCCTGCCGTGGGAAAAAAGTTTATCGTGTTAGAAGTTTAAGGCGAATTGCCTTCAGGAGACAGTTTTTAGCATGCCGCTCGGCAATTTCTGTCATTAAACTGAGTGCACCAATGAAAAAGGGGGCTCGAAAGCCCCCTTTATCAACAACAATTTATTGGATGTCAGGTTGCCCGTCTACCAAAGGCCCACCAGATTATACCCAAGGCCACAAGACCGACGAGGCCCTGACCACCAAGCTGGTTAACAAATTCAATTACATTGGCCGTTACATCGACGGGAAGGAACGGAATATTGTCAAACAAAATGCCGAGTACCACGCCGAGGGCGATTATGGAAATACCAAGTTCCGCTAATGACGTGACCCAACCGCGAACAGAATTAATCCAATGCATTTACTAAACCCCTCTAGGTAGGAAAGGATGTCCAGAATATACTAATGTACTTAAGCAGTCAAATAAGGTTATTCAAAGCATAAGTATTTCTTATTAACAGCATAAAATACAAAACATGCCTACGGGCCTGGTCAGTGGACGAAATCATCCTAATAGTGACCTAATATCATTAACTTAAACGATTTTTGGGTTCGCAGTTACGGATTCACACACATCTCATCGAGCTGACTGACAATGTCCTCGCTACGCGTCCACAGCGCCGACGCGAGCGCATCATCCTGACCGAAACGGCTGGGGATGGCTTCATTGCTGTCGGCAAAATAACGGCCAGTCATACCTGCGACCGCCGGATGGGTGGCAACATAGCACTGGGTCGCGGCGCCCTGAGCCACGTTCTTCAGACACAACGGGGAGGCCACACGTGCACTAACGCGCAGTAGCGGGTTCATATGGCGCGTCAACCGTGTCGCAATGACACCCGGATGTACGGCATTTGCGGTCTGCCGCGGCCCAGGTAACCGGGTTGATAGGTGTCGTGCAAATAACAGATTGCACAACTTCGACTGACCATAAGCGTTCCATGGCACGTAGATATTCTCTCCGGAGAGATTGTTGAACTGAATGCCATCGTGGTAAGTCCGTTTATGGGCAACACTGGACAGCATCACAACGCGGCCATGATCCGTCAGCAGAGCAATCAGACCTGTAACCAGAATGAAGTGTCCGACATGATTGGTCAAAAACTGAAGTTCCAGGTCGAATTTCTGCTGCAGTTTCGGCAGTGCCATGATTCCAGCATTGGCGATAATGCCATCGAGCCTGTGATCACTCGACCTGATCTCATCGACTGCACGATTGATGCTACCTGGATCCGACAATTCACAGGCCAGTGGAACGGTGTCTCCCGCCACCTGCGCACAGACCTCGCGGGCATTCTCAAGCGTTCGCGCCAACGCAATCACGCGGGCACCTCTTAAAGTCAACACGCGGAGCGTCTCCCTGCCCAGTCCCGTAGAACACCCCGTTACAAGATAGGTTTTACCGGAGAGATCGAGTCCGTCGGTCACCTCCTCGGCAGTTGAGCGATAGCCGAATCCGGAAGGACCGGCACTCTGATTAAGCGGAAACAGCGACACCGTATGATGGAATGGGTCAGTGAATACTGTAATTCAGCCGACGGACCGAAGATCACTCAGTCCAGAGGCCTGGAGTCCTCAATCACAACACCGTCATTTGGCAACGCCCCAACCGGGCATAACTCGATGTCTGCGCGTAACTTACAGACCTCCCGAACACTCTGTGCGATCGACTGTTCTATCGATTCCGGATCGTTCTCGACTTCACACTTTAGGGTCATCACATCCTGGTTATCGACGCGACCGATTACCAAACGAGCCCGAAGCAATTCGTCATGACGCGAGACCACCGATGCCACCTGAGACGGGTGGACAAACATTCCTCGAACCTTGGCGGTCTGGTCTGCTCGGCCCATCCAGCCCTTAATCCGCCGGTTTGTTCGTCCGCACGGACTGTTGCCCGACATAAAGGCAGACAGGTCGCCCGTGGCAAACCGGATCAGTGGATATTCTGGAGACAGTGTGGTTACGACAATTTCGCCCACTTCACCTTCTGTTACCGGTTCTCCAGTACCCGGCCGTACGATTTCCACAATCACTTTTTCCTCAAGGATCATACCCTCTTTTGCCGAGGATTCGTATGCGACCATCCCAAGATCTGCGGTGCCATAAAACTGGACCACATCGACGCCAGAATCACTGAGTTCAGTGCGTAGGCTGCCCGGCAGTGCCTCCCCACCCACGAGTCCCAACGACAACGTGTCCACCCGGATTTTCATCTCCGCAGCTTTGTCCAGGATGATTTTCAAGAAAGACGGTGTCCCGCAATAAGCCCGGGGTTGTAGTCGTGCCATCACCTGAACCTGCAGTTCAGTCTGACCGATTCCTCCCGGAAACACAGGACAGCCAAGCGCTCGTGCCGCACTGTCGACCATCAGACCCGCCGGGGTAAAGTGATACGAGAATGTGTTGTGAATCAGGTCACCGGTCCGTATGCCAGCAGCGTGTAACCCGCGGGCAAAATTCCAGTAATCGTCTCGGGCAGCACCGGGTTCGAATATTCCACCCGGTGAGGCAAACACATTATAAAAGCTGTCCATCCTGACTGTGGCGTACCCACCCAGCGGCGGCAATTCGCCCTGACGTTCGGCGATGTCTGACTTCCGAGTGAGGGGAATCATCGACAGGGTATCTCTATCATTGATATCCGCAATATCAACGTCAGCCAATATCGCAGCATAGGCCGGCGCATGATCCCGCGCGTTGTGCAACTGCTTTTTCAGCTCATCAAACTGCTGTTTCTCGCGAAGTACCGAATCACGGGTCTCTAGGGCATCGTAAAAATCAGGCATTGAGGTCACCTTACTAGATCGTTGCAATCGTAACACCCGCCGAGATTCGGTCGAGTCAAGCAAGTACAGGCTGGATAGGCACCTTCAATTGGGCCTTTGTGACACATTAGTTATTCAACAAATAATTTGGTATCGCCGATCAACTCAACCAACGCTTGCGCCGGCGATATTGTTTCATGTTTCTGAAATTATGCTGGTCACGACCACTGGCTCCAAGATAGAACTCTTTGATATCCTCATTACCCAACAATGTCTGTGCGTCGCCATCCATCACCACCCGACCGTTCTCCAGAATATAGCCATAGCGGCTGTAGCGCAGAGCCATGTTGGTGTTCTGTTCCGCCAATAGGAATGTGACCTTTTCGTCCTCGTTCAACCGCTTAACGATCTCAAAGATTTCTTCGACCAGTTGCGGCGCCAATCCCATTGACGGCTCATCCAGTAACATCAGTTTAGGTCTTGCCATGAGCGCACGACCAATCGCGACCATCTGTTGTTCGCCGCCGGATATGTAACCGGCAAGTGATTTAAGGCGATCTTTCAAGCGTGGAAAATAATTGTAAACGAGCTCCAAGTCATCTGCCACGCCTTTACGGTCACCACCACGGGTATAAGCGCCGGTCAACAAATTTTCTTCTACGGTCAGATGCTCAAAACAGTGCCGGCCTTCCATCACCTGGATAACGCCGCGTTTCACCAGTTCACTGGGCGTGAGTCCATCTATCCGGGCCCCTTGATAATCAATAGCCCCTTTGGTGACGACACCGCGTTCACTGCCCAGCAGGTTTGAAATGGACTTCAGTGTGGTTGTCTTACCGGCGCCGTTGGCCCCGAGGAGGGCGACAATGCCCTCCTCGGGGACTTCGAGTGAAACACCTTTGAGTACCAGTATGACGTGATCGTAGATCACCTCAACATTGTTGACACTCAAAAAATGTTCATTGCTACTCACAACAGTTACCTTATCTGCAACAAATACCGCTATAAACAGCTATCAACCGCAGTCACGTGGTGTGATGTTGTTTTCCGCTGCGTACTTCGCTGCGTCAGCTTCCATCATCGGCCGGACAACATCCCGCATGACAGGTATCCAGTCACTGATGACCGTCCACGATTTAGCACTTGCATCCCAGCGCTGAAACAAGACCGGATGACCGCCTTCATGGTCTTCACAAGTCACCTTGATCTCAGCAAAACCGGGCAAACCCAAACGCTCCCAATCAGCCGCTGTCACGTGCATGTTTTCAAGTCCCCAGCGGACCTGTTCGCCACTCGGCACTTTCACACCAAAGTGTTTCTGTGCATTACTGACAGCTTCCATGGCAAAAATGTGATTCAGCAATCCGCGGATATAGAGAACCTCGTAAATCCGACCTACATCTCCTGCACCTTTGCCTTTGTCATACACGTACTTCTTGATATCTTCGTGCAGAGGTGTTTCGGCACCGGATGCATGAAACGTCGCTGATCGATAGCCATTTGCTGCGGCGCCAGCCGGCAGTACATCGTTTTCGGAACCCGACCACCAGTTGCCAATAAACCGATCCATGGGATAGTTGATGGCCGCGGCTTCCTTGATCGCGGTCGAATTCATAATGCCCCAACCTGACATAAACACATAATCCGGGCGCTTTTTACGGATCTGCAGCCACGTGGCTTTCTGCTCCTGACCCGGGTGGTCAACCGCCAGCAACATCAACTCATATCCATATTTTTCAGCCAGCACCTTCAACGTCGGATTGGCTTCCTTACCATAGGCCGAGTTATGAAAAACATGGGCGATTGTCTTGCCCTTTAACTTGTCCATCCCACCCATTTCCGCACCAATATAGCTGATCACTGCTGTGGCCTGTGACCAGTAAGTGGTCGGAAAGTTGAAGTACCAGGGAAATACAGTACCCACAGCACCTGAAGTACGCCCGTATCCCATTGACAACAGTGGCAGCTTGTCGACCGCAGTTTTGGGGATCAGCTGGTAGGTCACACCGGTCGAGTTTGGAATCACAACCGCCGGTCGATTGCTTTTTAGTTTCTCGTAGCACTCGACAGCCACCTTGGTGTTGTAGCCCATCTCACACTCTTCGTACACAATCGGTACGCCACCAATCCCGCCATCGCGCTCATTCAGCAATGTGAGATAGTCGGCAAAACCATTGGCGAACGGCACGCCATTCGGTGCATAGGGACCTGTTCGGTACGTCAGTCCCATTTGGTAAATCTGTTCTGCTGCCGACGCCGTATTCACAACAAACGGGCTCGTGATGAGTGCTACTAAGAGCCCACTAACCATCAGATTTTTGATACGCATATCAACCTCCATCATGTTTAACAACTGATAACTTCTACTATTACCTATTAACTCTACTTATACCAATCACCTCTACCTATCACTAATTACTCCAGAACACCATCTCGAAACATCATCGGCCTCAATGTGGAAACGGCCATAAGCGCAGCTTTTCTTTCGCAATCTGCCAAAGCCGCGCTATACCATGAGGCTCAACAATCAAAAAGAAAATAATCAGTCCACCAAAGAATATAAACTCAAAATGCTTGGCGGTCACGGCCTCAAATCCGAGCCCATAGACCATCACGTTGGTCAGGACGATTGGCATCAGCACGATAAATGCTGCGCCGATGAACGACCCTAGCATACTGCCCAAGCCACCAATGATGACCATAAACAGTACCTGAAATGATTGATTAATATCAAATGCTTCGGCGGTTTCAACGCTACCCAGCCATAAGGCCAATGCCAACGCCCCCGCGATGCCCACATAAAACGAACTGACTGAGAACGCGAGCAGTTTGGTCTGGAACGGCCGAAAGCCAATCAGTTCGGCGGCAATATCCATATCCCGAATGGCCATCCAGGCTCGGCCTACCGGGCCACGCACTATGTTCGTTGCCGCAAGTGCCAATATGACAACCATAGCAAGACAGAATAGGTAACGATGATGCGGCTGTGCCGCTGCACCAGTTATCAAAACGCCAAAAACCTCTCGCGGCGGCATCGTGAGTGTGCCTGAAGGCGTGTAGTTCTGAAACCAGGCGATCTTGTTGAACAGCCAGTTGAGGAAAAACTGTGCCGCAAGCGTTGCGACCGCCAGATAGAACCCCTTGATACGCAAAGACGGCACACCGAAAATCAGGCCGACACCGGCTGTGACCACACCAGAAAGCAGTAGTACCACAACTAGGTTCATTTCCGGAAAAGCTGTTGAGAACTTATAACAGGCGACGGCACCCACGGCCATAAATCCTCCAGTACCCAGGGACAGCTGACCGCAGTAACCCGTGAGCAGATTCAGACCAATTGCCGCAATCGAATAAATCAACACCGGCACCAAAATTGCCTGGAACAAATACTCGCTACCAAAAAATGGCACCACTACAGCCAGAAACGCCACAAAGGCAATGACAACCCAGCGATCCTGGGCAATCGGAAACACAGCCGAATCTGATTGGTATGTCGGTTTGAACTGTCCTGTTTCTCGATAAATCATGGTCTACACCCGTTCAATGATCTTCTCACCAAATAGCCCCTGTGGTCTGAAGAGCAGGAATACCAACGCAAGCACATAAGCGAACCAGGTTTCGATCGCGCCATTGACGAGCGGCCCCCAATACACTTCAGCAACTTTTTCACCGACGCCAATGATCAATCCACCAACAATTGCACCCGGCACAGATGTGAAGCCACCCAGGATCAATACCGGTAACGCGCGCAAAGCAATCAGAGACAGGCTGAACTGCACACCGGACTTCGATCCCCACATGATTCCCGCCACTAGGGCGACAATGCCGGCAACCGACCAGACAATGACCCAAATCGATTTTAAGGGAATACCCACCGACAGTGCTGCCTGGTGATCATCAGCGACCGCTCTCAGTGCTCGGCCTGTTCTTGTTTTCTGGAAAAACACAGCCAAACTGAGGACCAGCACGCCAGCAATACCAGCGGCCCACAGATCAAATACCTGGATCATCATATCGAGAAAAAAGAAACTTCCTGTCGGTATGCCGATATCCAGCAGCTTGACGTCACTGCCCCACATCAGATCGCCGAACCCTTCCAAAACAAAAGCAATGCCTATGGTCGACATGAACATAATGATGTGATCCTGATTGACCATTGGCCGAAGCACGACCCGCTCAACCAGAAAAGCCAGGCCCACCATGACCACACCCGTTAGGACAATGGCGACGAAGGCCGGCATTCCGGGCAAAGCCTTATCCAGAGCGAAAGGCACTGTCCCTGTCATAAGGCCAACGAGTGTCATTGCAGCAAACAGCGCAAATACGCCTTGTGCAAAATTAAACACCGAAGACGCTTTAAAGATCAGCACAAATCCCAATGCCACGAGGGAATACATGACCCCTGTCATCATCCCGCCAATCACCACTTCAAAAAAGAAAGCGGGAGAGTCTGCCATATCAAGAAACGGCGCAACGAAGACGGCATTCAAAACGTTCATTTCTTTATTCCTTAATCCGCTGCACTTGTATGATACTTAATCAGTCGAAACGCCCAAGTAGGCATCAATGACTGTCTGGTTACTCTTGATCTCATCCGGGGTGCCTTCAGCAATCTTCTTACCGTAGTCCAGTACCACCACCCGGTCGGAGATATCCATAACCACACCCATGTCATGCTCAATCAGCGTTATTGTGGTGCCGAATTCATCGTTCACGTCAAGGACAAAGCGGCACATGTCCTGTTTTTCTTCAAGATTCATCCCGGCCATGGGTTCGTCCAATAACAACAGATCGGGCTCTGCTGCGAGTGCCCGACCCAATTCCACACGCTTTTGAAGCCCATAAGGCAATCTACCCACCGGTGTTTTGCGAATCGACTGGATCTCCAGAAAATCGATGACGTGTTCGGCATGCTCACGATGGGCAATCTCTTCCTTTTGCGTCGGCCCGTAGTAGATCGCCGCCGAGAGGATGTTCGTCGCCCAGCGACTCATCTTGAGATTACGACCCGTCATGATGTTGTCCAGCGTGCTCATACCCTTGAACAAGGCCACATTCTGAAAGGTACGTGCGATACCTTGCGCTGCAGCCACATGGGGTCGCATACGACTCCGGGTTTCGCCCTTAAACGTGATTGAGCCCGAATCCGGGTGGTAAAACCCGTTGACCACGTTGAGCATCGTCGTTTTGCCTGCGCCGTTCGGTCCAATGATAGCCAAGATCTCCCGCTCTTTAACCTCAAAACTGACACCAGTTAACGCCTCCACCGCACCAAAGGTCACGGTGACCTCGTCGGCTTTCAGAACAACATCGCCAACCGTACGTGTTTCCATGACTGCGGCCATCAGGCTGGTGCCTCTGCAGTAGGCATGTCGTAGATTTTTATATCTGCTTCAATCGAGCCTTTTTGGCCATCTTCAAACGTGACTTCGGTTTCGACATGCACATTGTTTCGATTTGAATACAATGCATCGACCAGCGTTGAATATTTTTCAGCCACGAATTTTCGCCGAACCTTTCGAGTTCGGGTCAACTCACCATCATCCGCATCCAGTTCTTTGTGGAGCAAGACAAAACGCTGTATCTGGGAAGTCTTGAATTGATCTTCGTTGGCCAGTTCCTGATTGACCGACGCGACACAATCCTGAATCAAACTAGACACCCGATCATTTGTGGCCAGTTCGTGGTAACTCGCGTAGGTCACATCGTTCTTCTCCGCCCAGTTGCTGATGGCCTCAAGGTCAATATTGATAAAAGCAGACACAAAGTCTTGCTGGTGACCGAAGGTCACTGCTTCTTTTATCTGGGGGAAAAACTTGAGCTTGTTCTCCAGATATTTTGGTGCGTACATAGAACCATCATTGAGCTTACCCACATCCGCAGCTCGATCAATGATCTTCAGATACCCTTCCTTGTCGAAGTAACCAGCATCACCGGTGCGTACCCAACCATCTGCGGTCTTGGTCTCTGCAGTTGCTTCAGGGTTCTTGTAGTACTCCAGAAAAACACCCGGGCTACGATACAAAACTTCCCCACCGTCGCTGATTTCAATCTCGACATCAGGTGCTGGTACACCAACCGAATCTGAACGCACTTCACCATCCGGCTGGATTGTTACGAGGACGGATGCCTCGGTCTGACCGTATAGCTGCTTCAGATTAATACCGAGTGACCGATAGAAATCAAACAACTCTGGGCTGATAGATTCCCCGGCGGTATAAGCCATCCGGATACGGGTAAATCCTAACATGTCCTTCAGTGGGCCATAGACCAGCAATCGGCCCAGCATGTAGAGCAATCTATCGCTTGCCGCTACGCTTTCACCATCCAGAATTCGTGTGCCTGTACGTTTCGCCACCGCCATAAAGTAGTGGAACATCCTGCGCTTAATAGCACCGGCATCCTCCATCCGAATCATGACGCTGGTGAGCAAGTTCTCAAAGATTCGCGGTGGTGCAAAAAAATAACTCGGGCCGATCTCGCGCATATCGTTCAGCACCGTTTCACCACTTTCAGGACAGTTGACACAATACCCAACAATGTACGACTCACTATAAGAGAAGAGATTGTCACCGACCCAAGCCATTGGCAGATAGGCCAGTACGTTTCCGTCTGCTGTGAGCTGATCCCAGTTCGCAGCATTGGTCGCAGTCTTGATCAGGCTCTCGTGACTCAGAACAACCCCTTTGGGATCTCCTGTTGTACCCGAGGTATAGAGAATGCAGGCAACATCACCGCTCTTGCCTTTGTCTATTTCATCCGAAAAGAACGCCGTATTCTTGCTTTCGAAATCTTTACCCTTTTGCTGAACCGTTTCAAGATCAATCAGAAAATCCTGCGAATAGTTCCGCATACCTCGTGGATCACAGTAAATGATGAACTCCAGTTTCGGGCATCGGTCCATGATTTCGAGCAGCTTGTCGACCTGTTCCTGGTCTTCTACAACTGCAAAACGTACCTCAGCGTGTTCAACCACGTACTGAAGTTCATCAGCTACCGAATCCTGGTACATGGGCACAGGGATGCCACCCAGACACTGGGCTGCGCTCATTGACCAGTAAAGCCGTGGTCGGTTGTCACCGATCAGTGCAAGCTTGTCACCTCGCTTAAAACCCACCGCTGCCAGTCCACACGCGAGTACCCGCACCTGTTCACTGACCTCGCGCCAGGTCCATGTCTGCCAGATGCCAAGGTACTTCTCGCGTATCGCTGGCTTTTCACCATTACGCTGAGCCTGGTCAAGCAGGCAGCGTGGAAACGTCTCGGCAGACGAATAGGTGGTATTAACCATGTTGTTCAATGGGTTTCATGGGGGAGTTTTTAATACAGCGTACAGCGACTGGTTCTATCACAGTCGTCGACTTGATCTCCTCCGGTGGTTTTAACTTTCTTTGCGACAGATTCCAGCGATACAAACTGCTCGACACTTAATCCATCTCGGGGCGAACTATAAACACTGTGCTAAGAATTTTGCAACGCGACCCAGCATTAATCATATGAAAATTTACCAGTGGCACCCTTGACCCTACTGAACTACAAATCAAGTGTTCAGATATATCTAGAAATTCTGGATTTTAAATCTCAAAACGCTCAATTAATTTCAGTTTGAAACTGTTTTGGTTCCCTAAAACGGGATATCGTCATCAAATTCCGAGTCACTGAAGCCCGATGAACCGCTGCTGCCAGGCGCCGGCGCAGTACCCGAATCGTCCGGCGGTCCGTCAGACATACTGCCGCCACCGCGTGAACCCAGCATCTGCATCTCGTTCGCCACGATTTCGGTCGTCCAGCGCTCGTTGCCGTCTTTATCCTCCCACTTTCGGGTCTGGATTCGTCCCTCAATGAACACCTGTGAACCCTTTTTTAGATATTCACCGGCAATTTCTGCCAGGCGATTGAAAAACACCACACGATGCCATTCGGTTCGCTCCTGGCGCTCACCCGACTGCCGGTCTTTCCAGCTGTCGGTTGTTGCAACAGTTACATTGGCGATCGCGCTGCCACTGGCTGAATAACGGACTTCTGGATCCCGTCCCAGATTACCCACGATGATTGCTTTATTTACTCCTCTGGCCATAGCGCTCTCCAGCTTCGTCTTTTTGGTTGATCTCAGTGCTTCCTGGTCATTTTGCCGGCCCAAAACCACTGAACCTATTGCAAACCTCCAAATCTGAGTATAACGCTGATTCCAATCGATTAAAGTGCGTTAACGCACAGATTACAGTCACCATATATTCGAGTACAGTGTTGAGTCCATGGAAATTACGCCCGCTGCCCTAGAATCTGCTCAAACAACTGGATCCTTTTTAAACCGGGCTACTTGAGTCGTGAATGTTGACACTGAGGAGGACCGTCGAATTGAGTACTGAAGTAGCAGTTGACGTTAGAGCCGTCAAAAAGGTTTTTGGCGCCCAAACCGACCAACCTGTCACAGCATTAGATCAGGTTTCAGTCTCGATCAACCAGAACGAGTTTTTACACTCCTTGGACCATCTGGTTGTGGTAAGACAACGCTATTGCGGCTAGTAGCCGGTTTCGACCACCCCACTGAGGGCCGCAATCCTGCTCGATGGTGATGACATCAGCCCGCTTCCTCCACATCAGCGACCTGTAAATACAGTTTTTAAAAACTATGCGCTGCACTGGCTATCTTCCGCAGCCTGGGTGCAACCATAGAAGAAGTGGATCTCGGCTGGACTCACGATGCACTCGATACCGGTCTCACCTATCTGGAACACCTATTTGGTGCATCACTGTCGGTACTACTAGAGACTCACGGCGACCAGTTAACCACCTATCCTCGGACATTTGCCGAAAAGGGACGAGACTCTGAAGCGGTAGATTTTGTACCCACACTGGAAGTTGCAAACAGTATGTATGCCACCCTGGGACCTATCCTGGAAAAACACAACGTACTCATCTGTCCGACTACTGCTCTACCTGCAGTACCCGCCGATTGTGACCAGTCATAGGATTCAGTATGCATAAATGGTAAGCAAGTTAACCCCATGCTTGGGTGGGTTATGACTTCACCATTTAACACCATGAGCCGCTGTCCAGTTCTGACCTTGCCGAGCGGTAGAGCCGCAAACGGTATACCCACGAGCATTCAGGTGGTCGGCAGAACCTACTGTGACAAGGACGTGTTCAGGGCTGCTGTGGCATTTGAGGAGGCAGCCGGGCGATGGTTTGAAATTTCAGCCAAACGGCCACCTCTTTAGCTGCGTTAACAGGCTAACTAGTCAACAGCTACTACGCCATCTATTTCTCGTAGGGCATCCTCGTCAACCTCTGCTGGGTCGACCTTCAGATAGACCAGATCTCGTCCCGGAAGGATTACGGCTTCGCGTACCCCTGGCGCCTGACTCAATCGCTGCAGGACATCGCTCTGTTCCTGATCAGCGGTATCTGCCAGACGCAGCGTCAAACTTTCCAGCAACACCGGGGCCGAAGTACTTAAAGCCAACACCAGCCATACGAACACAGCACACGCAGCAAACCCATAGACACCGGCCACACCCCACGTACCATACATAAGTCCACCAACAACGCCGCCTGCAAACACCCCCAAAAACTGGAACGTATTGTAGATACCCAGTGCGGTCCCTTTGCTTGCCGCCGGGGCGAGCCGTGACATCAGCGACGGCAACATGGCCTCGAGTAGGTTAAAACCCACAAAGAACAACCAGACGCCGGCGATGAGAAACGCAACCTGATCCGTCCCGATGATCAGGATCAGTTGTGCAGCGAGCAGCAGTGCTATTGCGAGACGGAACACAGCAAATGTTCTGTGCCGTCGCATCCCATAAATCAGCAACGGCACCATGCCGAACACTGAACACACCAAGACTGGCACATAAAACTGCCAGTGACTCGCTGAAACCAGATCTAGGATGTCACGCAAGCCGACAGGCACAGCAATGAAAAGTGCCATCAGTGTCATGTGCAAAACAAATATCCCCAGATTCAAACCCTGCAACTGGCGGTTAAACAACACAGCACTGATCTGGCTGCGAACGGGTTGGATCTCGACAGATGCCGAAACACGAGTCGCAGTCGGTACCGTCAGCCATACGACTAACACGGCTGCAGCCGCAAGACAGGCGGTGATCCAGAATAATCCGGAAAGACCGTGCCACTGAACCAGCGAGGAACCCAACATCAGCGCAAGTAGAAATGAGAAGCCGATACTCACACCGACCACGGCCATCGCTTTGGTTCGCGTTTGCTCTCTGGTCAGATCCGACAACGTGGCCAACACAACTGCCGATATAGCGCCGGTGCCCTGAATCGCGCGACCCAAAATAATGCCCTCGATACTGCTGGACAGCGCCGCGACGACACTGCCGAATACAAACAGCAACAACCCTATACTCAGCATCCGCTTTCGCCCATAGCGATCCGACAGCATCCCGAATGGCACCTGCAGCACAGCCTGCGTCAGTCCATAGGCGCCCAATGCAATACCCACCGTTAACGGCGTCGCGCCCTCAAGTCCCGGGGCGTAAAGCACAAATACCGGCAGGATCAGGAATAACCCAAACATCCTCAATCCCATAAGCGACGAAAGCGCCACCACCGAGCGCCTTTCCAACGCATTCATCGCGGTACTTTTATCTCGCTTCAGAGATCAATCTCCCAATTTTTTAAGCCGTTTTGGCCCAGGACCACCGTTTAGCTGCCACAAACACTGCACCCATGGCCCAAATTGCCAACCTTTTTTTTCGATTTACTCCGATCAACTGAGTAGAAAACAGAAATACTGGAAAAAGCTTTGAAAGCCAAGGCGTACGAGTCGTAATATTAACAGTTTGGCTTTTCACCGGTCCGAGGCATGCGAGCAATCCAGATTCGGGGTGCCCGAACACACAATCTCAGGAATATCGATCTGGATCTACCGAGAGACCAGCTGATCGTAATCACCGGACTGTCCGGGTCGGGAAAATCCTCTCTTGCATTCGATACGCTGTATGCCGAAGGGCAGCGGCGCTATGTAGAGTCACTGTCGACCTATGCCCGGCAGTTCCTGTCACGGATGGAAAAACCTGATGTCGATCTGATTGAGGGGCTGTCACCGACAATCAGTATTGAACAGAAATCCTCTTCCCACAACCCACGCTCTACGGTAGGTACTGTCACCGAGATCTACGACTATCTACGCCTGCTTTTTGCCCGGGTCGGGATACCTTACTGCCCGGAACATGACACCGTACTCAACGCGAGTACGGTCAGTGAGATGGTTGACCGTGTGATGTCTTTAAAAGCCGGTTCACGACTCCTGCTGATGGCCCCGGTCATACAGGATCGCAAGGGAGAAAACCAGCAACTGTTCAACACGCTCCAGAGTCAGGGATTTGTACGCGTCAGGATTGATGGTGTTGTGTATGAAATGGATGAGATTCCATCACTGGATAAGAAACGGAAACACACCATTGAGGTTGTGGTCGACCGCGTTGTTGTGGGACCGCAGTCGGCACAGCGTCTTGCGGAATCATTCGAAACCGCTCTTGCCCTGACCGATGGGCTGGCTCTGGTACAGGTTCTGCCCGATGACGAATATACCGAGGGGGAGTCGCATTTGTTCTCTGCCCTTTTTGCCTGTCCTCATTGTGGCTACAGTCTGAGTGAACTCGAACCGCGATTATTTTCTTTCAACAATCCAGCCGGTGCCTGTCCCGATTGTGACGGCCTGGGTGTCCGCCAGTTCTTCGACCCTGACCGGGTAGTGCACGACAAGTCCCTCAGTCTTGCGGCAGGAGCCATTGCTGGTTGGGACCGGCGTAATGCGTTTTATTTCAACCTGATCAACTGCCTGGCAGACCACTACGGTTTTAATACTGAAACACCGTATTCAAAGCTACCCAAAAGAACACGCGACGTCCTTTTGTATGGCAGTGGTTCTGAAAAAATTCCATTCACCTATCTTCGTGCTCACGGCCGCCGGCCAAGGCGACGTAATCATGCATTCGAAGGTGTCCTGCCGAACATGGAGCGACGCTACAAAGATTCAGAATCCAGTCTGATTCGGGAAGAACTCAGCCGCTACATCAATACCCAGTTTTGCAAGACCTGCGACGGCAGCAGATTGCGAGAAAGCGCCCGGCATGTTTTCGTTGGCGACCATGCGATTCATCAGATTACAGCTCTAACGGTTGAACAGTCGCTGGAATTGTTTCAACTCCTCAAACTGCCGGGACGCCACGGAGACATCGCGGCACGCATTATCCGAGAGATCTTGGAGCGGCTGCGCTTCCTTTTTAATGTCGGTCTTGAGTATTTAACGCTTGACCGAACAGCTGAAACACTGTCCGGCGGAGAAGCCCAGCGGATTCGGCTAGCGTCTCAGATCGGATCTGGGCTTGTCGGTGTGACCTATATCCTGGATGAACCCTCGATCGGCCTGCATCAGCGCGACAATGCGCGGCTTCTCGAAACCCTTTACCGGCTGCGTGACCTGGGGAACACCATTATTGTTGTCGAGCATGACGAAGAAGCCATTCGCAGTGCGGACCATGTCGTCGACCTGGGCCCCGGTGCCGGCATTCACGGTGGAGAAATTGTCGTTCAAGGAAAACCTGACGAGATCATCGCCAGCACGGCTTCCCTAACCGGACGCTACCTCTCAGGTGACCTGCAGATCGAAATACCGGAAAAGCGTGTTAAAACAGATCCCCAAAAAACACTGGTAATCAATGGGGCCCAAGGAAATAACCTGCAGGCCATTGATGTGGAAATACCCGTTGGCCTTTTCACCTGTGTTACGGGTGTCTCAGGATCCGGGAAATCCACACTGATCAATAACACGCTTTATCCAGCGCTGGCCAGCAAACTTCACCACGGGCGCCATCAGGCAGCACCGCACCGCAGCATCAAAGGTCTTGAAAATTTCGATAAAGTCATCGACATCGACCAGAGCCCTATAGGTAGGACACCACGTTCTAATCCTGCGACCTACACTGGGCTGTTTACGCCAATCCGGGAACTTTATGCTGCGGTGCCAGAGTCACGTGCGCGGGGCTACAAGCCTGGACGCTTCTCGTTCAATGTCCGCGGTGGGCGTTGTGAAGCCTGCCAGGGCGACGGACTGATCAAGGTGGAGATGCATTTTCTACCCGACATCTATGTGTCTTGTGATCTGTGTAAAGGGGGACGGTACAACCGGGAAACACTCGACATTCGATACAAAGGCAAAACCATCAGTGAAGTACTGGCAATGACTGTCGCCGAGGCCTGCGATTTTTTCTCGGCTGTACCCATCATCAAGCGCAAACTCGACACGCTGATGGACGTTGGTCTGAGCTATCTCTCCCTGGGCCAGAGTGCGACCACTCTTTCAGGCGGTGAAGCCCAGCGCATCAAGCTCGCTCGTGAACTCTCAAAACGGGATACCGGTCGCACACTTTATATACTGGATGAGCCCACAACTGGACTCCACTTTCACGATATTCGCCAGTTGCTGCAGGTACTGCACCGACTTCGGGATGGCGGGAATACCGTGATCGTAATTGAACACAATCTGGACGTTGTTAAGACGGCCGACTGGATAATTGACCTGGGTCCTGAAGGGGGTCATCGGGGCGGTCAATTGGTGGCCTGTGGCACACCGGAAACAGTGGCCGGGGTAAAGGAGTCCTATACCGGGTGTTTTCTGGCCAAGATTCTGCAACCTGCTGCATCAAAAAAAAAGCTGATCGCCTGATCCCCGCGACAGTTTTTTCAAAGGGGCCCACTGGCAAAAGGCCAATTACAGGCCGATTCACCGCGCAGACTGTCACGCATGCCAAAACGATGGGTCATACCAGTTTCAGCGCAGAAAATGATCAGGATTTCGGATGTGCTATGATCTAAATAATTGATGATAAGGAGATTTCCGTGGTGCTTCGACCTACCAAATCCACTTATCACAGGGCCAGGAGAACAACCCTCTGATCTCTTACCACGCCTGACGCACCACCTTTTCTCATGGTAGACAACACGCGCCACGAAGACATCGACGCCGAAGAAACCCAAGAATGGCGTGATGCCCTGACCTCAGTTCTAGAGCGCGAAGGGGATGTCCGTGCGCACTATCTGCTCGAAGAACTGATCGACCTGGCCCGCCGGTCGGGCGTGTACATACCCTATAGATCGACTACAGCCTATCTCAACACGATCTCTGCCGCCCACGAAGAACGCAGCCCTGGAGATGCTTCGATTGAATGGCGGGTTAGATCGCTGATCCGTTGGAATGCGTTGGCCATGGTCGTAAACGCCAATCGTGAAAGTTCTGAACTCGGCGGTCATATCGCAACTTTCGCGTCATCAGCCACGCTATACGATGTGGGCTTCAACCACTTCTGGCGGGCCCCCACTGAACAACATGGCGGGGATCTCATCTTCTTTCAGGGTCATTCGGCACCCGGGATCTATGCGCGGGCATTTCTGGAAGGTCGCATCACCGAGACGCAGATCAAACACTTCCGGCAGGAGGTCGACGGACAGGGGCTGTCCTCCTATCCGCATCCATGGTTGATGCCCGACTTCTGGCAGTTCCCGACAGTGTCCATGGGCCTGGGACCAATCCAGGCAATCTATCAGGCACGATTCATGCGGTACCTGCAGCACCGCAAAGCCATACCGACACAGGACCGCAAGGTATGGGCATTTATTGGTGATGGCGAGATGGATGAGCCCGAATCAATGGGCGCCATCGGTGTCGCAGGTCGTGACCAACTGGACAACCTAATTTTTGTGGTCAACTGCAACCTGCAAAGACTCGACGGACCGGTGCGGGGCAATTCCAAGATCATCCAGGAACTTGAAGGAGAATTTCGCGGCGCCGGCTGGAATGTCATCAAGCTGATCTGGGGTTCGTACTGGGACCCGCTTTTGATGCGGGATACAAAAGGATTACTGAAACAGCGAATGGAAGAAGCGATTGATGGTGAATATCAGGCATTTAAGTCGAAAGACGGTGCATTTGTGCGCGAACGATTCTTCGGTAAGTACCCCGAACTGGCTGAGATGGTTGCAAACATGACCGACGAAGACATATGGCGACTCAATCGAGGTGGCCACGATCCACACAAGGTATACGCCGCATACGCTGCTGCCGTCGCGCACAAGGGCCAGCCTACTGTGATTCTCGCGAAAACGGTGAAGGGCTATGGCATGGGCGAATCCGGCGAAGGTCAGAATACGACCCACCAGCAAAAGAAAATGGCCGATGCATCGCTGATCGCCTTCCGTGACCGGTTTCGGATACCACTGACGGATGAAGAAGTAATTCAGGCACCTTTCTATCACCCGGGTGATGACAGCCCGGAGATCCAGTATCTGAAAGCACGCCGGGAAGCACTGGGCGGCTACCTACCGGCCCGACAGGACCAGTCGGACCCACTCCCAATTCCGCAATTGACAGCATTCCAGAACCAACTAGACGGTACGGGCGATCGTGAAATTTCGACCACAATGGCATTTGTACGCATCCTGTCGACGCTGGTACGCGATCCTGGCATTGGCGACAAAGTGGTGCCCATCGTGCCTGACGAGTCCCGAACCTTTGGCATGGAGGGTATGTGTCGCCAGCTGGGTATTTATTCAGTCAAAGGTCAACTGTATGAGCCCGAAGACGTCGATCAATTGATGTACTATCGTGAAGACCAGCAAGGCCAGGTACTACAGGAAGGGATCACCGAAGCAGGAGCGATGTCATCATGGATTGCCGCGGCAACAGCTTACGCCAATCACGGCACGGCCCTTATTCCCTTTTATATTTTCTATTCCATGTTCGGAATGCAGCGAATCGGCGATCTGGCCTGGGCTGCAGGAGACATTCAGGCCCGTGGCTTTCTGATTGGTGGCACTGCCGGGCGTACGACCTTGGCCGGCGAAGGTCTACAACACCAGGACGGTCACAGCCTGCTGCACGCCTCTACCATCCCTAACTGTATCGCTTACGATCCGGCATACGCTTATGAACTTGCCGTCATAATTCAGGACGGCCTGCAACGAATGTTCGTCAACCGGGAGAATATCTACTATTACATCACTGTTATGAACGAAAACTACCTCCAACCCGCGCTGCCCAATGAAGCGCAGGCTGGGATATTGAAAGGCATGTACCGCTTACGTAGTGCACGACGCAGCCGTAAGGCAGCGCCTAGAGTTCAGCTGTTGGGCAGTGGTGCCATTCTGGGGGAATCGCTGGCCGCGGCAGATCTTTTGGAGGAGGACTTCGACATACAAGCCGATGTGTGGAGTGTGACCAGTTTCAATGAACTCAGCCGAGAAGGTCGAACCACGGCACGCTGGAACACGCTCCATCCGGAGGAAGAACAGAAAACCAACTACGTAACGCAGTGCCTGAAGGAAGAAAAAGGCCCGGTTATCGCTGCCACAGACTATGTCGCCAACTATGCTGATCAGATCCGAGCATTTGTCCCTCAACACTATGTGGTCCTGGGTACAGATGGTTTTGGTCGAAGCGGCACACGAGCCCAGTTGCGTGAATTTTTTGAAGTCGATCGTTACTACATCGCTGTTGCTGCGATTAAGGCGCTCGCTGATGACAACACAGTCCCCTCTTCCACGGTATCCGACGCCCTGTCACGATATGGCATAAACAGCAACAAACCCAACCCCGTCCATTCATGACACCGCCTCGAAACCGTTACAGCAACACATGACCGATCTAAAAGAAATTGGCCTCCCTGACATCGGCGATTTCGAGTCTGTCGATGTCATAGAAATTCTGGTCGCCCCTGGTGATGAGATCAAAACGGAAGATCCTCTAATCACGCTCGAAAGCGACAAAGCGACCATGGATTTACCCGCCCCGTTCGGTGGCATCATCAGAGAAGTCACAGTCAAGGTCGGCGATAAAATTGCCCAAGGCGCTGTTATCGCACTGGTAGATGCCGAATCCGGTACCGCGGCATCCACACCGGAACAATCGATATCCGCACAAACACCAGGCCCAGATCCGGGCGCCACTGATTCGACGGATCCCCAGACCGCACAAGCTGTCGCTGAACAAGTTGTCCATAGATCCCCAGCGACCCTGCCGCCACCGGTAGAACGCAGCGGCGATGCCTTACCCCACGCAAGTCCTGCTGCCCGTCGATTTGCACGTGAACTGGGTGCAGACCTGCATGCGGTGCGGGGCTCAGGACCCAAGGGTCGAATTCTCAGACAAGATATTCAAAACCATGTTAAAAACGCCCTGTCGGGCGCCCCCGCTCAGACCGCACGTGACGAGTCAACGTCCAGTATCCCGGCCATCCCGCGGATCGACTACAGTCGTTGGGGTGAGATCGATGTGCAACCGTTGTCCAGGATCCAGAAACGCTCCGGTCCGCACCTGCATCGGGCCTGGCTGAATATTCCACATGTCACACACTTTGATGAGGCCGATATCACAGAACTTGAGGCGTTTCGTCAATCACTCAATGCGGACACACAAGAATCGGCGGCATCTATTACTTGGCTGGCGTTTACGCTGAAAGCGCTGGCCGGGGCGGTCCGGCGGTTTCCAAAGTTCAATTCATCACTGGCTGACGATGGTGAGCACCTGGTCTTCCGCAAGTACTGCAATATCGGTATTGCCGTAGACACACCCGACGGTCTGATAGTTCCGGTGATTCGGGACATCCCACTCAAGGGACTGATTCAGCTGGCGACCGAGATGAACGAACTGAGTAGGAAGGCACGGTCGGGCGCATTGAAGCCCGAAGACTTGCAGGCTGGATGTATCACCATTTCAAATCTCGGCGGTATCGGTGGTGTCGCTTTTACCCCCATCATCAATGCACCAGAAGTCGCAATTTTAGGGGTTGCGCGGGCCCGGATGACCCCTGTCTGGGATGGACAGGAATTCAGGCCCCGTCTGATGCTGCCCTTGTCGTTGTCGTATGACCACCGGGTTATCGACGGTGCCGAAGCCGCACGCTTCACAGTGTTTATCCGCGAACTGCTGGAAGACACCCGGCGACTGCTCCTTTAAGCAGACTCCAAGTATGAGTGGCATGCAGCAAGATCAAGTTGTGAAGGTGCCCGATGTCGGAGATATCACCGATATCCAGGTGATCGAAATTCTGGTTGTCCCTGGTGATCAACTGGATATAGAAACACCGCTGCTGACGCTGGAGAGTGACAAAGCAACGATGGATGTTCCCTCTCCAATTGCCGGCACCGTGACCGAAGTGCTGGTTGCCGTGGGAGAGAGCGTCTCTACGGATTCGCCGATCGTGCGTGTACGCGGCCCGGAAAAATCCACACGACCTGCCGACAGCCCACCAACCGCGGCCGTTGACGAGGATCGTTCAGTCGCGCAGGATTCTGAACCCGCTACCGTGCGCGTCTCTTCCAGCGAAGCTGAAATTCGAACACAGTTGGTGGTTCTGGGTGCCGGTCCCGGGGGTTATACCGCCGCATTTCGTGCCGCTGATCTAGGACTCGACACTGTTCTGGTCGACTCCTCACCCACACTCGGAGGCGTTTGCCTCAACGTGGGCTGCATACCATCCAAAGCCCTGCTGCACGCCGCACGCGTGATCGAAGAAACGACAGAGATGGCGACGGCCGGCCTCGATTTCGGTTCACCAACCATTCACCGCGAAAAACTAGTTGCCTGGAAAAACAGCGTTGTAGAAAAACTGACCGATGGCCTCAACACACTTTCTCAGAAACGAAAAGTGACCGTAATAAACGGGCACGGTGGTTTCACAGCAGCCGACCATATCTGTGTTACCTGCGAAAACGGTAAAACCGACATCGCATTCGAACAGGCAATCATCGCCGCCGGCTCCGAACCTATACGACTGCCGGACCTGCCGGACGACCCCCGGATCATCGACTCAACGGGTGCACTGGCACTGGAGAATATACCCAACCGCCTGCTGATCATCGGTGGTGGCATCATTGGGCTGGAGATGGCGACCGTTTATCAGGCATTGGGTAGTCTTGTCACGGTTGCCGAGATGGCGGATCAGTTGATGCCCGGCGTCGATCCTGATCTTGTGCGGCCACTCAACCTGCGACTCAAAAAACGCTGCCAGAATCTGTTTGTGAATACCCGGGTTAGCCATATCAGCGCAGTAGACGTTGGGCTTGACGTCACTTTTGAACGCGAAGACACCACCCATGCAGAACAGTTCGACCAGGTGCTAGTCGCGGTTGGCCGTCAGCCCAACGGCCACCTAATCGGTGCAGAAAATGCCGGCATAACCGTCGATGACTCGGGTTTCATCGCGGTCGACCGAAGACAGAAAACAAATGTCGATCATATCTTTGCCTGTGGCGATATCGTCGGCCCGCCGATGCTGGCCCATAAGGCAACACATGAAGGCAAAGTAGCAGCAGAAGTGGCCGCCGGCCTGCCCAGTGCGTTCGATGCCAGACTGATTCCTTCTGTTGCCTATACTGATCCCGAAATCGCCTGGGTTGGATTGACCGAAACCGATGCTAACTCTCAAGGAATCGAATACAAGACAAGTATCTTCCCCTGGGCGGCCAGCGGCCGGGCACTCGGATTGGGTCGACCCGAAGGGCTGACCAAACTTCTTTTTGAGCCAGGTACTCGAAGACTTCTGGGCGCCGGTATTGTGGGTGTTAATGCCGGTGACCTGATCGCCGAAGCTTGTCTTGCCATCGAGATGCAGTGTGAAGCACAGGATATCGCTCTGACCATCCACCCACATCCTACTCTGTCTGAGACGCTGGCTTTTGCGGCAGAGGTATTTGAAGGCACCATCACCGATCTCTATCTGCCTCGGAAAAACTGAACAGGCACTTGCATCAGGTGACAGCGCAAGCGGCTGCCACAGTTCAGGCTTGTTCGAGTTCGATCAACGTTCCACAGAAGTCGGCCGGGTGTAAAAACAGTACTGGCTTTCCGTGTGCACCGATGCTCGGTTCACCCTCGCCCAGCACCCGTGCACCACTTTGGCACAGTTGATCCCGGGCAACCGTGATATCCGCAACCTCGTAACAGATATGATGTACGCCCCCTTGGGGATGGCGCTCTAGATATCGGCTTACGGGCGACGCTTCCCCCAACGGATGCAGGAGTTCAATCTTGGTGTTTTCTAGCTCTACAAAAACCGTGGTGACCCCGTGCTCGGGCAATGGCATCGGCTCAGATACTTGGGCGCCGAGCACATCCCGGTAGAGCTCGACTCCTTTTTGAAGATCCGGCACCACGATGGCAACATGATTGAGCTTGCCGATCATGACTGAGTACCTGCCCTGCGCTGGGCAATTTCATCTACGAGTTGTCTGGCGGCGACTGTTGCCACCACTCTGCCGGCTTTCACGTCTTTTTCCAAAATCTTCAATCGGGTCGCTATCACCGGATCCTGGCGACATAGATCGATCAGCCCGTCGCGAAGCTCCTGGCGTAACCAGTCCCCCGACTGCTCGGTACGATGTTCTTCAGTCAACCCGGGTTCCATGTATTGGACCTGAAATTTGTCCAGAATATCCAGTGTCTCGGAAATCCCCTTATCCCTTAATGCAGACACAGCCAGCACGGGCACTTGCCAACCGCTAATACGTGGCTGCATCAGTCGGACCGCGTGAGTGTAACTGCTGACGGTGCGCCGGGCCGCGTTCTGCAGATCATCATCCGCCTTATTGACCAGTATGAGATCCACCAACTCCATCACGCCACGCTTTATACCCTGTAGTTCATCACCGGAAGCCGGCAGGATGAGTAGCAGGAAGAAATCTGTCATCTGAGCAACACGAAGTTCGGACTGACCAACACCCACGGTTTCAACAATGACATAGTCATACCCCGCAGCCTCACACAAATAGATACTCTCTCGAGTACGGCGGGCAACGCCGCCTGGACTGCCGCCGGAGGGCGATGGACGGACAAAAGCCTCGGGGTGACTTGACAGTTTCTCCATTCGAGTTTTATCGCCCAATATGGACCCGCCGCTCACCACTGATGTGGGATCTACGGTCAGAACGGCAACCCGATGCCCCGCTTTAATCGCCTTAAGCCCAAGCGCTTCGATAAATGTCGACTTTCCAACTCCCGGTACGCCGGTGATGCCGATTCGAAACGACATTCCGACATCGGGTAACAGGGCTGTCAGCAGCGATTCAGCCTGGTCGCGGTGGGACGGGCGGGTTGATTCCAGCAGCGTGATCGAACGGGCCAGTGCACGGCGATCACGCGTGCGTATTCCGTCTTTTAATTCATCTAACTCGGCGTCAGTCATCGCGTCTGGGCCTGAAACTCAATAACCGGCTGATCAAGTTCGAGCGTATCACCGACGGCAGCATGGATCGTTTCGATAACACAATCACGTTCCGCCTTCAGGACGTTTTCCATTTTCATCGCCTCGATGACGGCCAGCGTCTGCCCCGCATGCACGGCGTCGCCTGCCTCGACGTCAATCGAAATCAGCAAACCGGGCATGGGTGACAGCAGTAGGTGACTCTGGTCCTTTGGGGTCCTGAGGAGCATGAAGTCATAGAGTTCACTCGTGCGCGGTTCCAGAACCAGTGCCGAAACCAAGGAACCAGCGTGTACTACGCTATAGCCGATGTCAGTAGGCTCAACTTGGGCATAGTAACGCTCACCATCGATACGGAACTCAGTCACCTTTTCCGCGCTTGTCCATGCCGTAGTCAACTTCAGCAAACGACCGTCAACCCTAACCGAATAGCCTTCGTCCTCAGGTTCAACACTGCACCAATACGCAACTCCTGCAGTGCGCACCACGTGGGTGTGTCTGGGGTTCGATGACGGTGGGCTGTCACGCTTCTGGAGTACTAGGCTGCGCTGATGCACAACCGCTATGAGTGCAATGATTCGCGACAATAGGGGTTCTGGGGGCGTCTGGGATACAAATCCCTCGGGATACTCCTCATCAATAAATGCAGTGGTGGTCTCCCCTGTCACAAATCGCTTGTGTCCCAGAAGTGATGCCAGGAATTGCACATTGGTCACCACCCCCCGGATATGGAATTGATCCAGGCTCTCACGCATCAGCGCTATGGCAGCATCCCGATCTGATCCATGACAAACCAGTTTTGCCACCATCGGGTCATAGTGAATACTGATCTCACTACCTTCGCTGACGCCACTATCGACTCGAACGCTGCCACTTTGTGACGGCTGACGATAGTGGATTAACCGCCCCGTAGAGGGCACAAAGCCTCGTGCGGGGTTCTCGGCATAGATCCTTGACTCAATGGCCCAGCCGTTCATCTGAACATCTGACTGGGTGAACGGCAATACTTCACCTGCGGCTATGCGCAACATCAACTCCACCAGGTCCAGGCCGGTGATCATTTCAGTGACCGGATGTTCGACCTGCAGGCGTGTATTCATCTCTAGAAAATAGAAGTTTCGGGACTGGTCAACAATAAATTCAACGGTACCCACAGAATAATAATCAACCGCCTTTGCCAGCTCGACTGCCTGTTGGCCCATCGCTGCCCGCGTAGCAGAATCAATGAAGGTCGAGGGCGCTTCTTCTATAACCTTCTGATGCCGACGCTGGATCGAACATTCCCGTTCGTGGAGGTATACACAGTTGCCGTGATGATCTCCTACAACCTGTATTTCGATGTGACGGGGCTTGTCTATAAACTTTTCTATAAAGACACGATCGTCGCCGAAGCTGGACTGTGCCTCGTTCTGTGCGCGTTTGAAGCCCTCGCGGCATTCGGACGAATTGAATGCTACGCGCATCCCTTTACCGCCACCGCCGGCGCTCGCCTTCAGCATAACGGGATAACCAATTGTGTCCGCTTTTTCGAGTACATCGTCAACATCTTCCAGCACTTCGTCATAACCGGGTATGACACTGACGCCCGCCTTTCTGGCGAGAGCCTTCGCAGCAATCTTGTCGCCCATCACCTCGATCGCCCGCTGGCCCGGCCCGATAAATGCGATACCCGCAGCGTCTAGGGCTTTCAAGAAATTGCTGTTTTCGGATAGAAATCCGTATCCCGGGTGCACAGCGTCGGCCCTGGTTTGAAGGCAGGCGTCGACCAGTCGATCAATTGAAAGGTAACTCTGCGCAGATAGCGCTGGACCAATGGCAACTGCCTCGTCGGCATAAGCCGTATGCATCGCATCCCGGTCGGCATCAGAAAACACCGCTACGCTAACGACACCCAGCTGGCGCAGTGACCTGATGATGCGGCAGGCGATTTCACCACGATTGGCGATTAATACTTTCTTAAACAAAACGATCTCGGGTCATTTCGACAGTAGGGTTAAGCGACAGGAACCAGCGCCCGCACATCAGGGGGAACTGGCGCTGTGCTGCGTTGCCGAATCACAGGGTTCAACGCTAGATTCAGCACTACAACCGTGAGGCCATTAAACCGCAAATCCCCCAGCGAGGCAAAATCAGACAGCTTATTCCAGCAATAACAAACTAAAGCTGTAGTCGTTTTTCAAGTTCTGCCAGTTCCTCGGGTGTATTGACATTCAGGAACATGTCCGGGTGGTCTGAGAAATCGACCGGCACCCAGGCATGCCGATCCAGCCAAAGGTCGATCTTCCGACCGCCAGAGTGCAGAAAATCCACCAGGTCTGGGGCCAGATTCCGGTGAATCAGGCTGAACACCGGCTGCAGACGATTGCCGTCATGAGCGACTGCAATACCGCTGTCTTCGACCGGTACTGCGCCAGACAAGCGGACAACCAGATCGTCTGCAAGCAAAGGTGAGTCACACGGTACCGTAACCAGCCAGGGCGTTGCAGTCTGGGCCAAACCTGCGGAGATGCCTGCCAGAGGCCCGAGAAAACCATCATCGGCATCCCGGATTACCTCAAATCCCAGTTCGGCATAGCGCTCGATATTCCGATTAGCACTGATCAGTACCGACGCGGTCTGCTGGACCAGCCGCTCAACCACCCAGTGCGCCATGGGTTGTCCGGCAAGCTCGATCAGGCCCTTGTCTCGGCCCGCCATCCGACGGGCCCGCCCGCCAGCGAGCACCAATCCAGTGACCTTTTCGTTGCGCAGTATCATTGCCAGTGGTAGATGCTACCGATGTTCTGTGGGGTACAATCCCTATTATCGCCGAAAATAATTTTGACCAAGCCCGTTGTGATGATAAGACCCATCAGCCCTCAACAACCCATCGTTCTAACCCAGACCTGGGGAATTCTTAAAAACACCCTGATCTGGTTGTCCTGCATCGTTGTGGTCACGGGTTGCAGCATCACTGAGAACATAGTTTCTCGATCAACTCCATCGAGTTCTGTCCAGTCACTGGAGGTGCCCCCGGACCTGACAGCACCGCAACAGACGACTGACACCTCGTTATTTGCAGCCACCCTTCAAAAGGCGAGCAAGGAAGAAAAAGCCCAGTATCAACAGTACCAGCAGTTCCAGCGGATGGCGGAGTATGAGGAGTTTCTGCAATGGCGAAAAGAACACGGAGGCGGTGAAGAACTCAGTATCACTGACTTTCGCGCTGCGCAGTCCGTTCTTCTGAAAGCTCGCCTTGCAGATAAGGGCGTCTTGGTTGTTACCGGCGATACCGGGGAGCGCATTGTACTGATTGCCGACACTTTCGATAACAGCTGGAACCGTGTGGATACAGCCGTCAAAAACATCGGTCTTCGAATTATCGAAGGTAACCGCAATACTGGTTATTTCAGAGTGTTCCACGACATCGAGCCACAAACGAAGAACCCCGCCAGTTTCCTTAAACGGCTGTTGTGGATTAATGATCCGTTGATCTATACCCTGTGGGTGACCGCTGAAGACGACACGGTGAGGGCGACACTATTTGACGACGACCAACTGCCGGTCGCCTCAGATGCCGCAAATGCTGTTATGGAACGGCTGGGGGTTCAGTTGCTCACTTTCGCAAGCAAGTACCAACTCCTCAAAGAAAGTGATTCAAACTCGGGAGCGCTGTCGCTGCAGCAAGCTGCCGACGGTCGACTTCAATTGATGGTTGCTGGCACAGCTCAAGGTCTCTGGTCAAGCGTTGACCGCGCACTGAGTGACGCAGGATTTACTATCACCGATAAGTCAATCGAGAATCACACGTTTCAGGTACGCTATGACGAAGTTGAAGGTCCGAAAAAGAAAAATGTGCTCCAAAAACTGGGTTTATGGAAGAAGGACAAACAGCAACGGACCGAAACAGTACAGGTTCGCTTAGTCACCGCAGGTGGAAACACAGTAATTGAAGTCCTAACCTTGGAAGGAGATCCTACGGAAAATAGCGAACGCATTCTCACGCTACTGTTTGATCGCCTCAAATAGTGACCTCAATACCCTGGCAATCGTAGCGTTCAGGAGCCCTGAGCCTGAGATTCCTTTTTTGCCTTCCACTTCTGGTAGGCCTTGAATTCCTGCCAGCGCTTCCATTCGAGGTACGCGGCATAATCCGGGTCATACACCTGAGGACCGGACGGTTTGCTAGAGTCACTTGAGTCACCCGAACCAAACAACCGAATCGATCGCAAGCGATAGGGTGGCTCGCCCCGTGGGGCCTTAACATAGCCTGGCGGCACCTTGTTTTTTATCGCCTGGGTATGCGCTTTATCCTTTCCTGGCAGGACCGACGCACACCCGGTCAGCATAAAAGCTAAAGCAACAATAATATGGAAACACTTAGTCATCTTAGGAACTCATGTGGAAAACAACTCATCAGTTGTGCGAAGGCCGCCTTGGGGTTGCTGTCGCAGTTTGCCCAGACAAGTCCTCGGTGGCCGACTGCCTAGCAGCAACTAGTTGCAATCAATTGTATCGCAGCCTTTGCGGCAGCGCATCGAGCCTTCAGCCCTACAGCCGGATGTCACAATGGCCCTGCCACACAAAACACCGACGGCAACCCTTTTGGATTCTGTACTTTAAGTCTCGCGTATATACCGGAGTAGCAAAGAGGCATCGAAGAAGTCTGGGGATATTGACTGAGGCGGGAAATGCTGACAGTCTTTAAGCTCGAGCCCACCATCCAACGGCCGATGACAGATAAAAAGAAAGAGTTTAGGGCGCCAGAAAGTCAGCAAAGTGCAAAACAGCATTGTTTTTGTTTAAGATTCTCTGGTACGGGAGACGCCACCACACTCGCTATAATGAGTTCCACTGAATGGTCTAGATTCAATTGTTGTGTAATTACAACACCTGCTTGTCGTTTTTAGTCAACAAGCCTTGTGTTTTCGCCAATTTTGCCACACACTAGCATCGCTTGTACGAGCAAACGTTGTTTAACCTTATACGTATAGAGGAACACATTTTATGAACAAGAAACTACTAGCCGCTGCAGTCGCCAGTACCTTCGCCGTCCCCGGCGTCGTTGCTGCTGACGCAAGCTTTTACGGCGCACTTAAGCCCCGTATCCAAGTTCAAGACTCCAACATTACCTTTAAAGACGGTGCGTCGCGCATCGGTTGGAAGTCCAGTAAGGACATGGGCAACGGCAACAGCGTATCCGGCAAAGTTGAGTTGGGTCTCGACATGTCAGACGGCCACATCAATACATCCGACAAATCGCGTGTCACCACCGTTGCATTTAGCGGTGACTGGGGTTCGGTCTCCATGGGTTCTCAGTGGTCCATCATGACGGGCCCTGACTGGGTCACCTGCGTGAACTCAGGTTCGTCCTGTGCCGGTCACGTTGGCTACCAGGGCCGTGTTGCTGATTCTCTGGTCATTAAAGGTCCGGCCATTGGCCCGCTGGCCCTGTCTATACAGATGGAAGCCGATGGCTCTGACCTCGCCGCTTGGGGCGTTGGCACCGGCATAGACCTGGGTACCATCAACATCCAGGCTGCGTACCGTAACACAGACTCCAACGCCGCCACTGAAGTTGCTGCATCAACCACCATTGCGGGTATGACCTTAGCTGCTGGTTTTAGTAGCCAAGACGTTGGCGATAGTGGCAACTCGATCTTTGCCAATATCCAGGGTCTGAAGCTCCAGTACGACGAAACTGCTGGTGATGCTGACCTGTCAGCCAACTACGACGTCGACCTTGGTGGCGCAACCATGCGAGTGGGTGTCATCGACAACGAAGGCTCAGATACAGCGATCTTTGTCCAGTGGATGTACAGCCTGTAAACAGGAGTTGATCCTGTAACAGGATCCCGGTTTATCCGGTCGGAAAAGGGCGCCAGTCGGCGCCCTTTTCTTTTGCTCTTTTCGGACCAGTTCCCATCTGAACTCATCCAGTATGACGAGCACCTCAATCTCGCTCGGCCAGCACTGTATGCAGAGGTCGGAGGTGTGTTTCGTACCGCTTCCAGCGCGAAACCGCGCTTTGGTACAAGGGTTGTCTCACCTGGACCGCACTGGGTGTGTTGACTGCCCGAATCGTTTCGTGGAACCGCAAACACCCCGGCTCGAATGGCAACCCACAATACTCGAGCAGCCGGTTGATCTCACGCTCATGATCAGCAACAAGGTCCTCATAGGAAATGCGATGCATACAGCCCGGAAACCTCGCTTCCCAATCCTGCATGAGTCGCTCATAAAGCCGGTAGTACTGACCCAGCTCCCTAAGATCTGATGCATAACCGTGGGCCGATGAGAAAAAATGCGTAAAGATCGACAGACACGTATCCATCGGATCACGGACACAGTGGATGATTCTTGCCTGAGGCATCACTGCGGCCAGCAGACCCACGCGCAGAAAATTGTGTGGCAGTTTGTCGGTAATCCGCGCGCTCTGGTCGGCATCTGTGCGTAAATTCTCGACATACACCTGCGCAGATTGGATAAGGACCTCGGCTGGAACGCTACTAATCGACTGTGGGAACGGTCGACCGGTTGTCTGTGCGACCTGGCTGTCAAACACCGACGAATGATATACCTCACCTGCACCGAAAACACTCGAGTGAGACGCCAGAATCTGTTCGACCAGACTGGTACCGGAACGCGGCATACCGATCACGAAAATCGGAGTTTCATCCTCAATAGCGTGCTTGGCTGTATCCTTCAGCCAGTCGGGCGTAAAAGCTTCGCGGTAGGTCTCAAAGTAGGCCGCTTCCTGGTCTATCGAAAACTGATAAAGGCTGCGGTGAAGCCGATTGGCTTCTTCATAGTAGGTAAACGACTCATCGTAACGCTCAAGATCCTCAAACACCTTACCCAGGGAAAATGCCAGCACAATGCGATCCATTCCCTGTGCGGAGGATTTTTCGTAACTTGCTTCCATCGACTCAATGTCAGACGAGTATTCATCGAACCTTTTCAGATAGGCAAGCCCGCGATGCGCCTCGGGATCATGCGGTGATTTTGTAATCACTCGACGAAAACACGCTTCCGCTTCGCCGCTCTGCCCCAGAGCCTGGTGAACCTCTCCCAATCTTTGCCGGGCAGCAATGTGATCCGGGTTCAGTTTGAGCGCCAGATTCAGTTCAGCACTCGCCAGTTCGAGTTTTGTCTGGTCATGGTAAAGACACCCCAGTTCATAGTGCCCATGCGGATCATTCGATTTGAGACCAATCCCCTTGAGCAGAACCTGCTCGGCTTCGTCGCGCCGGCCTGTGACTCGCAATACGTGACCGAGTTCAGTGTAGTTCGACACCTCGCCCGGTTCACACTGGACACACCGTTCAAGACAGTCGACGCCCTGCTCCACCCGCCCACTGTCACAATACAAGCGGCCCAGTAATTTAAGGGCCATTGCATGATTAGGCTTATGTGCTAAAACACGCTGCAGGATTTCTTCAGCTTGACCAAGATGACCCGCAGCCTGGTGACTTAAGGCCTGTTGAAGCTCCTCCAAATACGGGATGTTCCGCTCTTTCTTTGCGTTCCTGCTCATCAGGGCACGCACGGATGGGCGACGCGTTCGCGAATTTTTCCCTTTCCTTGCCATTGATTCAGGTTACCTGTGTCTTGTTCATCAGAAGCCGACACGATCCGGCTCGCCGACATTGTATCCAAGAGACGCCTGGTCACCGAACATTATGGATGTAGCTTGCACACCGCCCACAGCACCCTGACACTATAATAGTTTGATATAAACATCATATCGTCAATTGAACCCAGTCGAGACCCGCTCATGACCCGCACCCAAAACGCATTACCGCTTAAAGTCTACTGGCAGCCAGGCTGTTCCAGCTGCCTCAAGACCAAGGAATTTCTGCTTGAACACGGTGTAACGTTTGAGTCCATCAACGTACTTGAAGACCCCGATGGTTTTAAAGAACTTGAAATCCTGGGCCTGAGACTCGTACCCATAGTCGCACGCGGCTCAGACTGGGCCAATGGTGCTGTCTTCCGAGATGTGGCTCGGGTCGCAGGATTCGACTGGCAACCGCACGCCCTGTTAGACCCCGACATCCTGATCGACCGCCTCAACACAATCCTGACTGCGGCTCAGCGTTTTCTGAGCCAGATCCCAGAGAATCAGCTGGATTCGATGCTGCCAGATCGGCCACGTTCTTACCGGCAGCTTGCTTACCACATTTTCCAGATTCCCAAAGTGTTTCTGGATCGGGTCGAACATGACACGCCGTACACTTACGAAGCACTGGTCAGTAACTTGCCGACGGATTTGGTATCGCGTCAGGACCTTCTGGAGTTCGCACACGCTGTGACTGATCGGATAAATTTGTGGTGGACACAAGCAGGACAGACAATCGATTTCGCTCAACCGGGTAAGGTCTATTATGGTGAGGTCACGCTGCATGAAGTACTCGAGCGAACGGCCTGGCATTCAGGTCAACATACCCGCCAACTGATGCTGACCCTGGAATCTATCGGCATAGAGCCGGATCAACCACTTGGTTCAGCTGATTTCAGTGGATTACCTATGCCCAAGAATATCTGGGACAACGAAAAAACGTGGCGCTAGCGCCCTAACGTTTATTTAGCACTGGCCGACTCCAGAAAATTCAACGGCAACGCATTGACCGCTGTGGGCTCTGCCCACTGTGTCCAGTGTCCAACATCCTCTAGCAACCCAGACAATATGCTGCCGCGGGATGCTAACCTGACTTATACCAACTGCAATCGAACGAAACGATGACCCACGTTTTCCACCGCAATACGCATGCCGATCTGCCGGTTGCGGTCTCAGGTGACGGCGCCTACATCGTCGATCAGACAGGCAAAAGCTACCTCGATGCATCTGGCGGTGCCGCTGTTTCCTGCCTGGGCCACAGTCACCCGGATGTCATTCGTGCCATAAAAGATCAACTGGATGCCATTCCCTTTGCCCACACGGCATTTTTCACCAGCGAGCCGCTGGAACAACTGGCGGCTCATCTCACTACTCGGGCGCCGGGTCCACTTGATAGAGTGTATGTGGTCAGCGGAGGCTCTGAAGCCATGGAAGCCGCTCTGAAGATGGGAAGACAGTACTTTCTGGAGCGTAATGAACCGTCGAAGCGACTGTACATCGCTCGACGGCAGAGCTACCACGGCAACACTCTGGGCGCCCTGGCCACCGGTGGCAACCTGTGGCGGCGCCAACCCTATGACCCGCTACTGATGGAGACTCATCACATCGCTCCTTGCTATGCCTACCGGGAACAACGTACTGACGAGACTGCAGAGACGTATGCGCTGCGGGCTGCCGATGAACTTGAAAACAAGATCGTGGAACTCGGCGCTGAGAACGTCATTGGATTTGTCGCTGAACCCGTCGTCGGCGCCACGCTGGGCGCAGTACCGCCGGAACCCGGTTATTTTCGGCGCATTCGGGAAATCTGTGATCGACACGGTATTCTTTTGATACTCGATGAAGTGATGTGTGGAATGGGCCGGACCGGCACGCTGTTTGCCTGTGAGCAGGACGAAATCTGTGGTGACCTTATCACCATTGCCAAAGGATTGGGTGGCGGTTATCAGCCGGTCGGCGCCGTCATGGTCAATGAACAAATCTATCAGACGATTCATCAGGGCACTGGCTTCTTCCAGCATGGCCATACTTATCTGGGCCATGCGGTTGCGTGTGCAGCGGCACTGGCAGTACAGCGCGTCATTGAACGCGAGAACCTTCTGCAACGTGTGCGGACAATGGGCACATTACTGATGGACTTGCTAGTCACACAATTTGGAGAGCACCCCTATGTCGGAGACATCCGCGGACGAGGCCTGTTTGTAGGTCTTGAATTTGTAGCCGATAAAAGCAGTAAGTCTCCATTCGAACCATCGCTTGAGGTGCACCATCGACTCAAATCTGCAGCAATGGACAACGGCCTGATCTGCTACCCGATGGGTGGCACTGTGGATGGCAGGCAGGGCAGTCATGTTCTGCTTGCGCCACCTTATAACGTGTCCGAAAATCAACTCTCTGACATCGTCGATCGACTGGCGGTTAGTCTGGACACAACACTGAAGACGCTTGACTGATGGCAAACTCGCTTACTCACAACTCGAACACCCTAAATTCGGGCTATAGAGACATAGAGGTTCGTCCGTTGAGTAGTGCGATTGGTGCCGAGATCCATGGTGTAGATATCGCCAACGGGCTTTCCACTACTGCATTCGAAGAAGTTCAGCGCGCTTTTTCTGATTTCGGTGTGATCTTTTTCCGCGATCAAGATCTTACTCCCGAGCAACACGTTGACTTTGCCCGGTGCTGGGGAAAGATCAGTGTAAACCGATTTTTCAAGCCAGTGCCTTCCTATCCATTGATCGCCGAAGTACGCAAGGAGCCTGAACAAACGTCGAACATTGGTGGCCTGTGGCACACCGACCATTCTTACGATCAAATCCCGGCAACAGGTTCGATCCTCTACGCTCGCGAAGTACCAGACTCAGGCGGGGACACCGTGTTCGCCAGCATGTATGCAGCTTACGACACCCTCTCCGAAGGTCTCAAGCAGATGCTGAGCTCCCTTCGTGCGATCCATTCCAGCCGCGATGTATTCGGTCCCCAAGCCTATCAGGACTGGCGTGATGAATCGGACATTGGTGATCGAGTCGGTAACGCGGCTGCGGCCACTCAGGACGCCAATCACCCTGTAGTCATTCGCCATCCGCTGTCGGGCCGTCCGGCGCTTTATGTCAACCCGCAATTCACCCTGCGTTTTGACGGCTGGACAGAAGACGAGTCCAGGCCTCTTCTTGAATATCTTTACCAACATGGCTACCGACCGGAATTCACCTGCCGCTTTCGCTGGCAACCGCGATCACTCGCAATGTGGGATAACCGATCCACCTGGCACCATGCCCTGAATGACTACCCCGGCGAACGAAGGCTGATGCACCGGATCACGCTAGAAGGTGTGGCTCTAGAACCCGTTTAACCTCAGGCTTTACCTGGAGACCTACAATGGACGATATCCCGATTATCATCAAACGTCAGCTACAAGCTGAAGTCATAGGCCCGGTATTCGATGAAATGAAGACACAACTGGGGCAACAGAAAGCCGAAGATATTCTGCGAGCTGCGATCGAGAAGGCAGCCATTACCGAAGGTCAGCACTATGCGCAGACCAAGACCTCGCCTGAGCGTTCACCGCTTCGTAACTTCATCGAACTATTCGAGCAGTGGAAAGCAGGTGGCGCACTCGAGATCGACGTCTTACACGAGTCCGATGACCAGTTCGACTTTAATGTGACTCGCTGCCGATATGCCGAGATGTACCAAGACATGGATCTGGGGCACATTGGTCACCTACTCTCTTGTCATCGTGACGGCACCTTCTGTCAGGGGTTCGATGATCGCATCACATTGCAAAGAGATCAGACTATTATGGGCGGTGCCTCTTGTTGTACCTTCCGCTACCGATATAAAACCTGACCCAGTTTTTGCAGTGCAGATACAGTAGTCATTTCGACTCATCTTATCGCGGCATAAGCTAATCTGTTCCCGGCAACAACCATCGATTACACTGCCCGTCGTGCACAACCTGCGTCACACAAATGACTTCTAAACCAAGCATCGTACCAACGCCCAAGGGCAATCCGGTCCGTTCAATCCAGCAGTGGATCCGGGACCACGATATTGATGAGATAGAAGCCGTTATCCCTGATATGACCGGGATCGCGCGCGGCAAGCTGATCTCCGCGAAAAAATACAGTGAAGAAGTGGGCCTGCGTATGCCTGAAGGTATTTTCCTCCAGACCGTAACCGGCGAATATCCCGAAGATCAGAGCGCAGTTGATCCGTCGGACGGAGACATCTTCCTAAAGCCGGATATTGAGAGTTTCAGGCTGGTGCCCTGGGCCCAGAATCCGACTGCGCTCATTGTTCACGATTGTTTTTACGCCGATGGCAAACCGGTTGAGATGTCACCGCGTTATGTGTTGCAAAAAATCGTGCAGGCTTATCATGAATTCGGCTGGACACCCATCGTGGCTCCTGAACTCGAGTTCTACCTGGTCAAACCGAATCATGATGCAGACTACCCTCTGGAACCACCGGTCGGACGCTCAGGCCGCGCAGAACCCGGCCGCCAGTCGTTCAGTATAGATGCGGTTAACGAATTCGATCCTATGTTTGAGGAATTATACGATCACTGTGAAGTCCTTGATATCGCGCTTGAGACACTCAATCATGAAGCAGGTGCGGCCCAGATGGAGATCAACCTGGCGCATGGTGATCCGGTCAAGATCTCGGACCAGGCATTTCTTTTCAAACGAGCCACTCGCGAAACAGCATTGCGGCACAACATGTATGCTACCTTCATGGCAAAGCCAATGGAAAAAGAACCTGGCAGTGCCATGCACATTCATCAAAGCATCGTCGACATCAGACATGGTAAAAACATATTTAGCGAAGACAACGGCCAGGCCAGCCCACTATTTTTTGCCCATATTGCAGGCTTACAGCGCTACCTTCCGGCTGCAATGTCGCTCCTTGCACCGAATGTCAACTCCTACCGGCGTCTGATTCGTGACCATGCTGCACCAGTCAATGTACACTGGGGCTACGACAACCGTACGGTCGGTCTGAGAGTGCCGGATTCAACACCCGAGTCACGCCGCATCGAAAACCGGGTACCCGGAGCAGACGCCAACCCCTATCTGGCCGTCGCCGCCAGTCTTGCCTGCGGCCTGCTCGGAATGATGGACCAGCTCGAGCCGTCGGAACCTGTCACCGGCACTGCCTACAATATGCCGTATGACCTGCCACGAACGCTCGAGCAGGCACTACGTGCGCTGCAGGATTGCACACCGCTGCGAGAAATTCTCGGAGAACGTTTTGTCAGGGCCTTTAACGCGGTAAAAGAAAACGAGCACGGCACATTCCTCCAGGTAATTAGTTCCTGGGAGAGAGAACACTTACTGCTGAACGTCTGACCGTGCTTCAGCGAAACGAACTTAACTCTGATGTTCCACGCTGTGTGTTGTTCGACATAGTTTCCATGGCTGAGTTGCCACTGTAGAAATTTATATTTATAACCGCAGGCTAGATATTGACAGGAGCTATAAAGTGACCCAAACGCAGCAATCAACCGCCGACTGGCAGGCTCTCGACAGCGCCCACTTTCTACATCCGTTTACAAATCACAAAGAGTTGCACGCCAAGGGTGCCCGGATCATTGAAAGGGCAGATGGCGTCTATCTCTGGGATTCAGATGGCAACAAGATTCTGGATGCGATGGCCGGATTATGGTGTGTCAATGTGGGTTACGGGCGTCAGGAACTGGTCGATGCAGCCCGAAAACAGATGGAGATTCTCCCGTACTACAACACTTTTTTTCAGACAGCCACGCCACCCGTAATAGAACTGTCTCAACTCCTGTCCGAGGTCACGCCAGCAGGTCTCAACCATGCTTTTTTCACCAATTCAGGCTCCGAAGCAAACGATACCGTGGTCCGGATGGCCCGACATTACTGGGCCTCACTCGGACAACCCGATAAACAGGTCATCATCAGCCGAAAGAATGCGTATCATGGCAGCACGATGGCCGGTGCAAGTCTGGGCGGCATGCCGACAATGCATGCCCAGGGCGGCCTGCCGATCCCGGATATCACCCATATCGGTCAGCCTTACTGGTACCAGGACGGTGGCTCTGACTCCCCGGACCAACACGGCCTTAAAGTCGCTCAAGAACTGGAACAAAAAATCAATGAGCTGGGGGAACACCGTGTCGCTGCTTTTATAGCCGAACCCATTCAGGGCGCCGGCGGTGTCGTCATACCACCGGATACCTACTGGCCGGAAATCAGTGATATCTGCCGTCGCTATCAGATTTTACTGGTGGCTGATGAAGTCATCTGCGGATTCGGCAGAACCGGCAAATGGTTTGGCAGTGACTACTACAACATCCAGCCGGACCTGATGTCCATTGCCAAGGGACTGTCTTCTGGCTATCTGCCCATTGCAGCCGTGATGGTGGCCGACCACGTGTCCCGGGTTCTGATCGAAGAAGGTGGCGAATTCTTCCACGGCATGACCTATTCCGGTCACCCTGCAGCCTGTGCGGTTGCCTGCGCAAACGTGCGAATTCTTCGCGACGAGAAAATTATTGAACGTGTGGACACAGTAACAGGTCCCTACCTGCAGGAAAAATGGAAAACACTGGCTGATCACCCGCTGGTCGGGGCAACCCGAGGCCTTGGTTTTCTTGGCGCGCTCGAACTCGTCAAGGACAAAGCTACCCGCAGACGCTATGATCCTGCGGGTGAAACCGGTACGCTCTGTCGTGAAGCCTGCCTACGTCTTGGATTGGTGATGCGGGCCGTCGGTGATACCATGATCATCTCTCCACCACTGATCATGTCAGAGGCGGAAATCGACGAAATGATGGGGAAGGTCACTCACGCGCTCGATGAGACCTATGCCACAGTAGGCAACTAAATCACAATTTCTTTAACCAAAGCTTTCTTAGATGGAGGAGCACAAAATGCAAAAAGACCAGATTATCGAGGAACTTGCGACTGGCAGAATGAGCCGGCGGCAGTTCAACCAGAAACTTATTGCACTTGGCGCCACGATGGTAACCCTACCCTTAGGATCGAAAATAGCCAGCGCCGCCAGTAACGATCACCCGACTGTGTTTACTTGGGAGGGCTGGGAAGTACCCGAGTTGCATCAATCCTATATCACAAAACACGGTCAATCTCCCAACTTTGCCATCTTTGGTGACGAAGAAGAGGCTTTTGCCAAGATGCGGGCTGGATTTAAGGTTGACCTTACGCAGCCGTGCTCGTACAAGGTTCCAATCTGGAAAGATGCAGGCATTCTTCAGCCCATGGATCCCAGCCGTCTTTCGAATTGGTCCGACATTATCCCAGCCCTAAAAACAATCCCCGGCACCTTCGACGGCGACAAACAATACTTTATCCCAACGGACTGGGGACTGACGTCGGTCCTATATAGGGCTGACCTCGCACCAGAATATGTCGGTAATGAGACGTGGGGTATGCTTTGGGATCCCAAGTACAAGGGCCGCCTGTCAATGGCGGACAGTCTGATTGATGGTGTCATGGTCGCTGCTATCTATATCGGAGCGAAAGATCCCTTCAACATGACCGATGCTGAAATGGAAAAAACCCGTGCTTCACTCAAAGAACAGCTGCCATTGATGCGTTATTACTGGACCAGTCCTGCCGACATAGAACAGGCGCTAGCCTCCGGAGAATTGGTCGCAGCATCTGCGTGGAATTCATCATACGCGGCGCTCAAAAAAGAGGGTTTAGATGTGCGCTATACCAGTCCAAAGGAAGGCGCAATGACTTGGGTCTGTGGCTTCTGCCTGATGACTGACCATGATCCGGCCAAATTGGACAAAATTTATGAGTACATCGATGCCTACGCTAGCGTGGAATCAGGTGTATTTGCACTCACCGAATACGGCTATGGCCACGGCAACATGAAGGCATTCGCGCAAGTCGAGAAAGATCAGCCTGGCCTGCTCAAGGAGCTAGGCTACTCCATCAATGTAAGCGAGACCTTAGATGCGGGAATCTTCCAAGCCCCAATGGGTAACGAACCTGCTCTACAGGCCATGTTCGAAGAGGTTAAAGCAGGCCTCTAAGTAACCATAGTGACGGACAGGGACAACCGATTGTCCCTGTCCGCATTTTTTGTAATTCAATGCGGCATCTGTCGATCTAGAATGGCAGCGTCTATTCAGTGTGTGATAGCGGCCGCACCTCGACTAGAGCATGAAGACCTCGAGCACTACTGCGCCCCATCACAATTCCGGATTCAGCCTAGCCCGGCTTTTTCAAACCAGCGAGGCAGTTCGTGGTTACACCCTGTTGTCGCCCACACTACTTGCGTTATTGCTGGGACTGGCGATGCCACTGGCGGTGTTGTTTACACTGAGCTTCTGGATCCAGGACTATCTGGATTTCATCCGAACTTTTTCACTGAAGAACTATATAGACTTCTTCCAGAAACCCATCTACGGAAAGATCCTGATCAAGTCTATTCGCATGTCGGGCCTGGTCACTCTGGCTACTGTACTCCTAGCCTACCCTATGGCCTATTTCATTGCCTTCAGAGTCAAGAACAATAAGCTGCTCTGGCTGATCCTGATCACTGTCCCGTTCTGGACCAGCTATCTGCTAAGGGTGTTTGCCTGGAAGATCATGCTGGGCTACAACGGCGTGATCAATTCTGGACTGAAAGCACTGGGATTTATATCAGAGCCCCTGGCCTTCCTGCTCTACAATCCGACCTCCGTTGTGATCACACTGGCTCATGCCTGGGCCGCATTTGCCATCCTGCCGATCTATGTGTCACTGGAGAAAATAGATCGTTCCCTACTCGAAGCGGCCCGCGATCTTGGCGAGAACGCTTGGATGACCTTTCTACGGGTCACTCTACCGTTATCGCTGCCTGGCGTAATTGCAGCAAGTCTGCTCGTATTCATACCAACAGTCGGTGACTATGTAACACCTTCTCTTGTCGGTGGGCCAAGCGGTATTATGATCGGTAACATTATCCAGTCGATGTTTGGTAAAGCCCTGAACTGGCCTTTAGGGGCGGCTATATCAGTCATATCGATGCTGACAGTCGCCCTAATGATCAGTCTATTTCTCTGGGGAACACAAAGTTTCCGAAGGCGAGTCGCATGAGTGACCAACGACCCTGGTGGCGTCCAGACGGCTTTTTACTTTACGCCATTATCTACCTGACATTTATCTACCTCCCAGTATTGTTCCTGCCGTTATTCTCCTTCAACAGTTCAAAGTACATCGCTTTTCCACTGAAAGGATTTACCCTGAAATGGTATCACCAGATGGTGAACAGTCCCAGTATGCTGGAAGCTCTACTCAACAGTATAAAGGTGGGCCTGATTGTTGCTATCGTCAGCACCATTCTCGGTTTACTGGCAGCTAAAGCGCTCACCCGCTACCGATTACCGGGGCGCGGACCAGTCATCAGTTTTATCATGATACCTCTCGTAATCCCCGAGATTATTCTGGCAATTTCACTGCTGATTCTCATCAGTCAAGTCGACATTCCCTTGTCACTATGGACAGTTGGTTTCTCACACTTGCTGCTATGCATACCGTTCGCGATGCTCGTCCTGATTTCGCGAATGGAGGGATTTGATAACAGCCTTGAAGAAGCGGCTTTGGATCTTGGAGAAAACGGTTGGATGACTTTCTGGCGCGTAACCTTCCCGATCGTTCTGCCAGGTATTGTCGCCAGCCTCTTGCTGACATTCACGATTTCCTTTGACGAATTTGTCCTCGCATTTTTTCTATCGAGCACCGACGCTACTCTTCCAATCTATATATGGAGTTCATTACGCTTCCCCACCAAGATACCAGCGGTGTTAGCGCTAGGGGCAAGTATATTTGTCATATCATTCTTCGTCGTCTCCTTTGCTGAATGGTTACGACGTCGCGGAGTAAAACTGGAAAGCACATCAGGAATCTGATATGGACGAATCCATTATTTCATTCAGCAACGTCAGCAAACGTTTTGGTACCGTCACTGCTGTGAACCAAGCCAGTTTCGATATCTACCGCGGCGAGTTTTTTTCTTTGTTGGGTCCTTCGGGCTGCGGCAAGACCACACTACTCAGAATAGTTGCCGGTTTTGAGACGCCAACTGAAGGCGAAATCCTAATAGATGGTCAACCAATGTCGACAACACCACCTAACAGACGCCCGGTTAATATGGTATTCCAGAATTATGCGATCTTTCCTCATCTCGATGTGCGCAGGAACATTGCGTTCGGTATGCGCAAGTCTGGACTGTCTAAAACAGACCTGAACAAACGGATTGACGAAGTGCTGGAATTGATCAAATTACCGGGATACGGATCCCGTGGCTCAGAAGAACTCTCAGGTGGTCAAAGGCAACGCGTTGCTCTCGCTCGGGCGCTGATTAAGCAACCCAAAGTTCTGCTGCTTGATGAGCCGCTCGGCGCACTCGATAAAAAACTACGGGAACAGATGCAGATAGAACTGCGACAGTTACAGCAACAACTCGGCATTACGTTTCTTTTTGTTACTCACGACCAGGAAGAGGCTTTGACACTGTCAGACCGCATCGCTGTCATGTCTGAAGGCGAGGTCATGGAAATTGCGTCACCAGCGGAGTTGTACGAGTCGCCAAGTTCCCGGTTCGTTGCCGACTTTATCGGCAACATGAATTTCTTTGAGGGGCAGGTGGTCGACTCTGAAGCCGGGAATACCACCGTAACGAGTAAACTTCTTGGCACGGTCACTGCCTCACAGGCGGAACATAAATTTTCCAACGGCGCGGCAGTGTGGATTGCAATTCGCCCGGAAAAACTTGTGCCACTATTTGAGAACCCTGTAAATGTTGCCGGGTATATTGAGGGTCGCATGGGGCCTTCGGCATACCTTGGTGACCGGAGTCATTTTTATGTCCATGTCGATCATCGAGACGATCCAGTCCTTGTGGCACTGCAGAATCTGGATCGTTCACTTGACGGTCTTTCTCGTCCAAATCAACCGGTCTGGCTGACCTGGTCTCCCGATGCTCTGGTGGTGCTGCCGCGCAACTGAATTGCCAGTCGGCTTCTACCTGGCCGAACTTGGGCGCAGTCGTTTCTGCCTGCGACATCACAGGCCATTCGCTCGATTGACTAGATCACTGATGCGTCGATTGCCTGCATTCCGATGGGCCGGTTTAACAACAGTAGTTCTCTTTGTACTGATGACTGGAACAGGTCAAGCGGCAGAACCCGCCCATACTTTCCCCGACAACGGACTGCTTCGTGTCGGTGATCAGCTGATCTCGTTATACGGCGTCAGTCTCCCTGCGCCTGGTCAAGTGTGTGAGGGCGGTGATGTCCCGTGGCCGTGTGGAATAATCGCCTGGCAGACCCTTGACCAACAGCTCCTAAACACCGAGCTCAACTGTGTCTATCTGCCACTGCTGCGTTCCTCAAGGGGCACCACGCTGACTGCGGAATGCTGGATCGGTGAGCAAAATCTGAATCGCTGGCTGGTTGAAACCGGTTGGGCCTTAACCGTCGGCGATACCGAGAGTGCCTATCACGCAGACGAGCGCCTAGCCCAACAGAACAACGTCGGCCTATGGCGGGGTGGCTTTATTCCTCCTGACACGTGGCGCCCTGCCCGGCTAGAAGAGGATGCCGCCTGCAGTGTGTGCACGGCCCGACACAAAAGCATAATCCGCACACGCGAAAGAAAACGAAAACTCGATGAAGTGGCCGCACCCTAACGGCGCAGCTACAAACACGCCATCGATGCTGAAAAGGTGACTGTCTGCTGACTGGACCCCGCACAATGACTACAACATCTTTCACTGAGCGCCCTTCCAGTACCTCTGATCGAAGGAGACTGCGGGGATGAACTGAAACCTGACCTTCGTATCTAGTATCGAATTGAGATCACACCTAGAAACAAAAGCGCTCCGGTCAGCAAGCTAAATCTAACGCAGTGCCCATCAAAACTGTTGCCAGGGAAGACCATCGAACCGCCAGCCGGAAACAGAGCGTCTTCGCCGCTTGTCATCAAGTGGTCCTTCGAACCCGGACTCAACGTTGTAAATGTTCTCAAGCCCGTCTGCCATCAGACGCTTGCCTGCCTCGAGAGAACGTTCCCCACAACGGCAGATCAAGAGGATCGGTGGCGAGTGCCCGCCGTCTGTCTTGTCTTCGCCATTTGAAATCAAAGATTTGATGTTTTCCGTAAACCTGGGATTGTCCACCCAATCAGGATCATCCTGCCAGGGTATGTGAATAGCCCCTTGCGGGTGGCCAATCATGACGTGTTCCATGGTTGACCGGGTATCGATCAGTTTGGCTGATGTCTCAGCCTGCATCAGGGACCAGGCCTGTCTCGCGCCGATAGAAATCGGCTCCGCGGCTGCCCTGGATGCTGCGCAAACTTGAGGGTTGCTTTTTTCCATCAATTCGATATGTAAACGGTGGAAACAGGACATACATAACGGCAGGAAGACTAACTTCTTGACTCCCTGATCGCAATATCAAAACAGCAAATAATGCTAAATTTATGTTAAAATATAAAACTTAATTCTATATGATCTAATCATCACAATTATTAGGGAATAAATTCCTATGGATAACATAGACCGAAAAATTCTCTCCCTGCTTCAAAACGACGCCAGTCTCTCAATCAGTGAGATTGCCAGCCAAGTGAATCTGTCATCCACTCCCTGTTGGAAACGAATACGGCGGTTAGAAGATGAAGGCATTATCAGAAAAAGGGTCGCATTACTGGATAGCGACAAAATCGGCGGCGGAATTATGGTTTTTATATCAATCAAAACCAATGAACACAACCAAGACTGGTTCAACCAGTTTGTGACCACCGTGGACGAGATGTCGGAAGTCATGGGATTCTACCGGCTGGCAGGGGATGTGGACTATTTGATGAAAGTTGTGGTTCCCGATATTGCATCCTATAACGACTTCTATTTACGGCTTATTGATCGTCTGCCGCTGTCGAATGTCACGGCGGGGTTTGTAATGGAACAGATCAAAGACACGACAGAGTTGCCGCTACCTCATTGATCCTCAAGGGTTGCGATGTAGAAGTTGTGGTGTTCCCATAGAATAGGCTTGTTTGAGAATAAATAAGTTTGGTATATCGGTTCTCCGATCCACCTGAAACAAACCAGAATTCCCTAGTGGTCCGACAACCCAAGTGACAAATCATCGATGATATCTGTTGGGTTCTCTAACCCCACTGAAATCCGTAGCAGGTTATCGTGAATTCCTGCTGCGGCCCGCTGTGCATCAGTGATCCTGGCGTGGGTTGTTGTAGCTGGGTGAGTGATGGTTGTTTTAACATCGCCCAGATTTGCGGTAATAGATAGCCATTTAGTGCTATCAATCACTCGCCAGGCATGGTCTCTAGTACCACGCACCTCAAAAGAAAGAACACCGCCAAACGCCGACTGCTGTTTCTTAGCCAGATGGTGACCTGGATGCACCTTGAGTCCTGGGTAATACACTCGATCTACAGCAGGATGTTGTGTCAGCCATTGCGCAACTTTCATCGCATTTTCTGAATGGGCCTTCATTCTCAGCTGGAGCGTTTCCAACCCCTTGTGAAATACCCACGCATTAAACGGGCTCATCGCGGGACCTGCACTCCGAAGAGCCGAGAAAAACGATTCCTGGAGCTTTTTATTTGCTGTGACAAGCGCCCCACCAATACAACGACCTTGACCGTCAAGATACTTGGTCGCCGAATGAACGACTACATCTGCCCCTAACAATATCGGACATTGTAAAGCTGGTGTGCAGTAAGCATTGTCCACTACGAGTATCGAACCATTCTGATGCGCCAATTCAGCTAATGCTGCAATGTCGCCTATTTCCATTAACGGATTCGACGGGGTTTCAATGAACAACAATCGGGTTTGGTGCGTAAGGACTTCGGCCCATTGATCTAAATCAGTGATATCTACGAAGTCCATCGTGATACCGAATCGCGACAGAACGTTGGAAAACAGCGTAACTGTACTCCCAAATACACTCTTTGCGACTACAACATGGTCACCCGATTTCAACAATGCCAAAGCCAGAAGCAGAATCGCAGACATACCAGAGGCAGTTGCAAGGCAATAAGTTGCATTCTCCAACTGGGCGAGCCGCGTCTCGAATGCCCTGACAGTTGGGTTAGAAAAGCGTGAGTACACATTCCCTGACGCGTTGCCGGAGAATTTTTCTGCTGCGTCTGCTGCGCTAGAAAACACAAAACTCGAAGTAAGAAAAAGAGGGTCACTGTGCTCGTTTTCCCCGGTTCGAACCTGCCCTGCCCTGATTGCTGCCGTGGTGTCGTAGGAATGTTTCATTTAGCTTTTCCTGGTTCATCCCCGACCCAGGTCTCGGCAAATAAAAACCCGCAATGACCTGGGCCAGAGCGGGTTATCAATCTTAACTCGCTTTAGCCGTATTTTTTTGCGCCCGCAAGCTGATTGTCAAATCGGCGCCGTACTGATAACGCTTTAAGGCATCTGAATTTACGGGTCAATGGGTCTGCGTCTGTGGTCCAGGCTTGGCTGTTATCGGGGGTATCGAATAAGTTGAAGTGGCATGAGCGATCATACTCTCTTTTCCATCCACGTAGACCTCAATTTCCCCCACCGCAAGTCGTTTCCCGATCTTGATCACACTGGCTACTGCTAGCAGATCACCTGGTTCAGGTCGTCGTAGAAAATTAATATTAAGATTGGTAGTAACTGCGAGTTCGACAAGACCGATCTTAGTCAGAATAGCGACGTACAACGCATAATCGGCCAGACCCATAATCACTGGTCCAGAAATCGTTCCGCCAGGTCTAAGGAATGATTCTTTATAGGGTGCGTGTACGGCCGCAGTTCCCGATCCTAGTGAATCGACTCTGAAGCCATAATCAACAGCGAATGGCAACGATTCCAGCGTCAGCAATTCTATTTCTTGAACGGTGACAGCGGTCATTTTGGTTTACTTAAAACCCTTTAGAGAGTAACGTACGTTGCCGCAACAAAAGCGGATGAGCCAGATGAAACAATCACCTGAAAATTCTAAACAGACTGGTGTTGTATTGTTGACAGAAAATGGTGATGGCATCACCACAGTCACGCTCAATCGTCCAAACCAGTATAACGCCTTGTCAGAACAGGTGTTGACCGACATGCAGTTGCTACTCGACCAGCTAAGCGAAAGGCATGACGTCAAGGTGGTTGTTATCGCAAGCACCGGGGATGCTTTCTGTACCGGCCATGACCTTAAAGAAATGCGGGCGACACCAGACAAGGACTACTACCAGGATCTTTTCAGGCGCTGCAGCGAAATGATGATGACTATGGTCCGAATGCCGCAAACGGTCATCACCCGAGTCCATGGTACTGCGACCGCCGCCGGCTGCCAGTTGGTCGCAAACAGTGACCTCGCCGTTGCCTCGAGCACCGCACGATTCGCAGTCTCAGGAGTTAACCTTGGCCTGTTTTGTTCAACACCCGGTGTTGCGCTGAGCCGTAACTTGTCCCGGAAGCGGGCATATGAAATGTTGATGACTGGAGAATTCATCGATGCGCCGACCGCACTTGAATTTGGACTGGTCAATCGCGTTGTAGTACCCGAGGCACTGGACAAAACCGTGATGGCGCTTGCGCAAAACATCGCACGAAAACCGGCGCAAACACTTCGGCTCGGAAAGTCTTTGTTCTACCGGCAGCTTGAACATTCCCTGGAGCAAGCGTATCACGATGCGGGTGAGACCATGGCCCGCAATATGATGTTTGAAGATGCAGGCGAAGGCATCGATGCCTTCATCGAGAAACGCGAACCTGACTGGTCAAACTCCTAAAGGCGCAGCGGTACGCTAGAGGTCGAGGATCTCGTCCATCTCTGAGTCAGAAAAACCCGCCTCATCCAAAACTTGGCGGCTGTGCTCACCCAGTCTCGGCTGATGCAGTCGAACCGGTAGCGCTTGTCGGTTAAATCGAAACGCCGTGTCGAGTATCTCCAGACGCCCTTCGCTGGGATGTTCATAGGATCTAAAAAATCCAGTGGCTTTAAGATGAGGATCATCTCTCAAGTCATCGAGTCGGTTCACCGGTCCAGCCGGAATGTCGGCGTCTCCCAGTACATCCAGCCATTCCTTCGTGCTGCGAGTAGTGAGAACCTCTCCGGCCAGGCTGTAAAGCACGTCGATGTTGTTTGAGCGGTTTGACAGAGAATCGAATCGGGGATCTGTCACCAGTTCGGCCTTGTCTGCCAGAGACCAGAAGCGATGCCACTGGTCGTCGGTATACGCAAGCATACAGATATAACCATCGGAAGTGCGATGAGGCCTGCGGGATGGTGACAAGGCCCGTGGGTAACCTGCGCCCGTCGCCTTCGGGTCGAATATCGTGCCGTGCTGATGTTCGAGTAGTGTATAGGCCACCATACCCTCAAACATCGAAGTTTCCAGATAAACTCCCTTATCCGTGCGAAACCGTTGAAGCAACGCTGCGATCAACCCGGTACTGGCCAGTAGCGCTGCAGTTTTATCCGCAACGATGGTCGGCATCAGCTCCGGCTCACCATCTCGAGCCATGAAAGTACCTGCAATGCCAGATTCGCCCTGTATCACATCATCAAAAGCAGGTCGTCCTCCATAAGGTCCATCTTCCCAGTAACCATGCAAGCCGCCATAGACGATCTTGGAATTGCAAGCCATGACGGGATCTGGCGCAAATCCCAAAGCAGCCATTTTCTGCGGCCTGACGTTATGAACGATTGCGTCTGCGCTCTCGATCAGTCGCCACAATGCGCGCTTTGCCGGTTCTCGCTTGAGGTCCAGAATCACACTACGCTTATTCCGGTTACAACCCAGATAAAGTGAAGACATACCCGGACTTCGGCCTGGCCCCAGATGCCGGGTCAGATCACCATCGGGGTGTTCGATCTTGATGACATCAGCTCCAAAATCACCCAGCATCTGCGTCGTGTATGGCCCAAAAATGACCGTAGTCAAATCAAGAATACGAAGATCTGTCAGTGGCAACATCAGTTTACCTACCATGAAACCGGATGGTTGTGGGTTATGTGCAGTACTCAAGTGCCGTCAGTATGACCGGGGCAGTTCCAGTACACGCTCAGCGATATAGCACAAGATCAACTGTGAACTGACCGGTGCCAATCTCGGAATCATAGCCTCTCGGAGTAGCCGTTCAACATGATATTCCTTGGCATAACCCATACCGCCATGGGTCAAGACCGATTGTGTTGCGGCACGGTACCCTGCTTCTGCACCCAAATATTTGGCGGCATTTGCAAGCGCACCTGCGGGCTTTCCCGCATCATACAAATGAGCTGCCTCCATACAGACCAGAAACGCTGACTGCAGCTCCATCCAATTCTCAGCCAACGGGTGCTGAATCGCCTGGTTCTGCCCAATGGGTCGATCGAAAACGATTCGATTGCGGGCATAGTCCACAGCCCGGTTCAATGCCTGCACGCCGATACCCAGCGCTTCTGCACCGATCAGGATTCGTTCTGGGTTAAAACCATTAAGTATGTACTCAAAGCCCCGGTCTTCTTCTCCGATCAGATCCTTTCTCGGTACGGGTAACCCGTCGAAAAACACTAGGTTGGAATCCACCGCTGAGCGCCCCATCTTCGGAATTTCCCTGACCTCTACAAAACGTTTATCCAGGTCTGTAAAAAAAAGGGACAGGCCATCTGTTGCGCGCTGACACAATTCTTTTGGTGTAGTCCGTGCCAGCAGCATGATCTTATCGGCATGCTGTGCCGTAGACGTCCATATTTTCTGACCTGTAACGATATAGCCATCATCGTCGGGCTGGGCAAAAGTCTGGATACTGCCGGTCTCTAGTCCCGAATCAGGTTCAGTTACACCAAAACAGCATTTGCTCCGACCTTGAATGAGTTCTGGCAGCCATTCCCGTTTCTGGTCTTCCGTACCATGGACCACAATGGGATGCGGTCCGAATATGTTGATGTGGATTGCAGAGGCTGCCGACATTCCACCTGGTGAATTGGCCACCGTATGCATGATCAGCGCTGCTTCAAAAATACCCAGGCCTGCACCACCCACCTCTTCAGGCATAGCGATGCCGAGCCACCCTCCTTTGGCCATCTCGTCGTAAAACGCATGGGGAAACTCACCAGTACGATCCAGCTGCAACCAGTAGTCGTCGTCAAACTGAGCAACGACCGACCGTACACTGTTCAGAATCGTGGTCTGGGATGTATCGAGTTCAAGCGCGCTCGTCAAACAAACTGGTTCTGTCATTTCTGTCCCGGCCACATCCTGTGGCGAGTGGTAACACGGTATACCCCGACCGCTACACAAACCGGCTGGGGCTATACTGTGCCGGTGTGATCAAGGCAGTATAGGATGGTTTAGCCGAAAAACTGAAGCCCGGTGACATGACTGATGACAGAAAAACAGTTCTGATTGCAGGGATCACTGGAATCTCCGGCAGTTACGTTGCGTAAGGATCTTGCGGCACGTCCACAGTGGGAGGTGATTGGGCTCTCTCGGCGAATGCCCCAGTTTCCCATTGCGGACGACATTCGATTCGTGACAGCAGACATGCTGAAGCCGTCCGACCTGAGTGCTGTATCCGGCGAATTTGAAAGTCTCACACACCTGGTATACGCCGGCTACTCTCCGGCAGGGGGTGATGACTGGGCAGAACAGACCAGCATTAATGCGCAGATGTTTGAGAATCTCCTGGATAGCGTCTGCCGGGCTGCACCTGCGCTTAGACGGATTCTGCTCATGCAGGGCCAGAAATATTATGGCACTCATCTTGGCCCCTACAGAACACCCAGCCGGGAAGATGACGCACGCCACATGCCGCCGAATTTCTACTTTAATCAACAGGACTTGTTGGCGGCACGATCTGCCGAAGCGACGTGGGACTATTCGTGCCTTCGCCCACACATCATATGCGGACTCGGTATGCGTTCACCGATGAACCCACTCATGATCATCGGTGCCTATGCCAGCCTTTCGAAAGCGCTGAGGCTACCGCTAAGGTTTCCTGGCAGCCCGGGTGCCGATCGCAGCATCTACCAGGCCACCGATGCCAAACTGCTCGGACGTGCTGCAAACTGGGCGCTGACCAGTCCGCAGACCACTGACCAGGCCTACAACATAACCAACGGTGATTTTTTTCGCTGGGAACAGATCTGGGAGAAAGTGGTCGATCTGTTTGATTTACCACTGGGGCCACCACAGTCGATCTCCTTGCAACAGTTCATGGCAGATAAGACAAGTACCTGGCGGGAGTTGGCTGAAGTGCATGGTCTTGTGACACCCGATATTGAAAAGGCAGTCAACTGGTCCTTTGGCGATTACATATTTAATTGTGACTGGGATATCATGGCCAGCACCACCAAAGCCCGGCAGCATGGATTTGAATCATTTGAGGACAGCGAGCACATGTTTTCGCAAATACTGACTGAAATGGCACAGGCCAGGATGATCCCGCCGTTGTAGGCACTCGGTTTGAAAAAGCTCATGAAGGCGGACCCTGCACATGCATGACCTGGTGATTCGAAACGCAATTGTCGTGGATGGGCTCGGTAACGACCCTGTTGATGCTGATGTTGCAATCAGCAATGGGCGGGTCACAGCGATCGGACAGACCAAGGGTGGGGCAGTCCGGACGGTCGATGCGGCAGGGCTCACACTGGCACCGGGTATTGTAGACCTGCACACCCATTACGATGCCCAGATCACCTGGGACGCGACGCTCTCCCCGTCACCGTCGCTGGGCGTTACCAGTGTGGTCATCGGTAACTGCGGATTTGGGATCGTGCCTTCCCCACCGGCGGTGCGTGATCTTATTCTAAGAAACCTCTCCGTTGTGGAAGGTATGGACCTGGATTCTCTTCGCACCGGCGTCAACTGGACATTTGACAGCTTCGGCAGCTACATGGTTGCCCTGCGCTCAATCGCGCCTTACATCAACGTCGCAGTACTGGCCGGGCATTCCGTGATTCGCACATCGGTGATGGGCGAAGATGCCTCTAATCGAGCAGAGGCGACAACAGAAGAACTTTCGACCATGTGTTCTATGGTTAGAGAGGCTATGGACCAAGGGGCCGTGGGTTTCGCGAGTTCCTATTCACTGAACCATTCCGGCTATGCTGGTGTTCCCATGCCCTCAACCATTACCCCGTGGTCTGAATTCGATACCCTGGTCGGTTCGATGCCTCAGTATGACCACGGCATCGTTCAGCTCGCTTCGGGCATACGGACTGTGGATGAACTGGAAGAACTTTCAGTCAATCACAATAGAGCTGTGTTCCAGTCTACAGGAATGGCCATGTTCAACGAACAGGAACCCGATCGGGCGATTCAGATCTTTGAAGCCTGTAAAGCTGCCAATTCAAGAGGGCAACAGGTTTATGTCCAGATACCCTGCCAGCCTCTGTCGTTCGATTTCACGATGGCCAACGCCTATCCGTTTTACAGTCACGACGCCTTCGGAGAAATAAAAGCCTGCCCTCCAGATGAATTGAAGAAGATATTCTCTGATACCGATTTTCGTAACCGATTCCGAAACAGTCTGCAAAATCCTCGGCCGGGGATGATATTCCAAGGCAACTGGAATCGGGTCACGGTTGCTGTACCGGCCTTAGAGAAGAACAACCATTTTGCGAATCAGACCATTGAGTCGATTGCCCGCAATCAGGCAGCTGACCCCCTGGATGTGATCATGGACTTGAGCCTCGAAGAGGACCTCAAGACGACCTTTATTGGCCGGTTTCTGAACGTTGGCGATGACGGTGTCGCCGAGTTGCTGCGGCACGAATCAGGTGTCGTGTCACTCAGTGACGCAGGTGCACATCTGGTATTTATGTGTGATGCCGGATTTGGACTGCACTTCCTGGGCAAGTGGGTTCGAGAAAGGGGTGATTTTTCGTTGGCCCAGGGGATTCAGCGACTGACCAGTCATCCTGCGGATCTCTATGGTCTGATCGACAGAGGGCGAATTCAGCCCGGTGCGTACGCTGATATGATGTTATTTGATCCCGATAAGGTGGGTGTTACACCTGCTGAAAGAGTTTATGACCTGCCTGGCGGTGGCCCACGGACCATCCGCCGGCCCGTAGGACTACACAGCGTTTTTGTGAATGGTATAGAGGTATTTGATGGCAAGGACTATGTCGAGCACACCAGCGGCCCGGGGCATATTCTCGATCGCTTTCAACCTTCCCAAAACAATCACTCACCCGGCCTGCCAGCTGAGTAATTACTATCACAGGACTCCACCGTTCCTAAACCAACAAACCTCGACCATAAGGAGACCCATGACCGCACTGACCCCTAACGTCGCCGGACACCAAGACCTTAACCAGTTTGCGTCTCGCTTTGTCGATGTCAAGTCTTTGGCATGGCAGCCGTCTAAATTCGACGGCGTTGAATTCAAAACGCTGCTGATCGATCCGGACACCGGCATCCTCACAGCTCTGGTGCGGATGGCACCGGGCGCTATCCTGCCTGACCACGAACACGTTGAAATCGAACAGAGCTATGTTCTTTCCGGACGTCTGGTAGATGAAGATGGTGAAGTCACGTCCGGAAATTTTGTCTGGCGCCCCTCTGGAAGCCGCCATTCAGTCTATGCGCCGGACGGTGCGCTGGTACTTGCGATCTTCTTGAAACCCAATCGCTTCTATAACAGTGATGGCTCGCAGACCGATATGCTCGGCCGTGACTACGACACCACATGGGGCTGAGCAGGTCACGGTATACCGTTATTTGTCAGTCAAAACCGGCCCCCTATTTTTTGATTTATTCTTCTCGAGGACGCAGGTGACCCAGCCAGAATTTCTCCCAGATCCGAAAGCAGCGACTGATGAAAAACACCAGCACCCTATAGAACAGCATTGCGGTGATGAACCCTTCGTAGGCAAGATAATAGCGCCCGTTCAGCCAACGGCCCACGCCCAAGATGTCCTGAAGCGTGATCGTGCTGAGGACCACGGAACTGTGCAGCATAAAAATCACTTCATTCGAATATGCCGGCAGTGCTCGTCGGAAAGCGCTGGGCAGAACGATACGCCACATTAACTTTAATGGCGACATACCGCATGCCCGACCAGCTTCAACCTCACCATGGGGTGTGTTCTCAATTGCGCCACGGAGAAATTCGGTGGTATAGCCAGCCGTATTAAGACTGAATGTGATTAAAGCACACCACCAAGCACTGGACAGGATTGGTCTCCACAGAAAACTGTCGCGCACAAATTCAAACTGAGCAAGACCGTAGTAGATAAGATAGGTCTGCACCAGCAGCGGCGTGCCCCGGAAAAAATAAGTGAACGCCCAGATTGGTCCATTGAACCAACGCAAGCGGTACGCCCGAACGACAGCCAGCGGCACTGCCACCACACCACCAATCAGCAAAGACAGCGCTGTGATTTCAAGGGTAAGCAACGAGCCGTATAAAAACTTGTCGATATGATCAACGACGAGCATAAAGTCCAGCGGCGAATTATTCTCGCTGACATGGACCAGGTACTCCCAGAATGTTCGCTCAGGCTCGGTCATAAGGTTAATCCTGTCGAACTCCGGCACTGTAGCGCCTGTCTAACCAGCGCAGGCCGACATCCGAAAAAGCAGTGAGCACCAGATAGATAACCAGAACGGCAAACATGAATGCGAATGGTTCACGCACTGAACGGCCGGCAGTAGATGCATTCCACACTAGATCATGCAAGCCGATCACAGAAACCAGGGCAGTGGCCTTGATCAGTACCAGCCAGTTATTGGTAAAACTGGGTAGAGCATGACGTACCATTTGTGGCCAGGTGATACGGCGAAAGATAGTGAGCGGTGTCATGCCGCAGGAAATGCCCGCCTCAATCTGACCTCTTGGAATGGCGAGGATCGCGCCGCGGAAGGTCTCGGTCATATAGGCGCCAAATACAAAACCGATCGATCCGACACCTGCTGTAAACTGGTTAATTTCGATGTAGTCCCAAAGCCCCGTTACGGAACCGAGGTCGTTGAAAACCTGCTGTCCGCCGTAGAACAACAGCATCATCAGGACAAGATCGGGTACACCGCGGACTAGGGTGGTGTAGGCATTTGCCAGGCGTTGCGAAACAGGGTTTCGTGCCAGCTTGGCCGAGGCCCCGGCAAAGCCCAGCAATACCGATAATAACAGGGAACCAATTGCCAGCTGGACTGTCACCAGCGTACCCGACAACAGTAGTGCCCGGTACTCCCAGACCGACTCCATAATGCAATTTAGAAAAATAGGACGGGCCCATCAAGAGGCCCGTCCAGAATATCGTCAGCTCAAGAGAATTAGTCGGCGCCGTAAATATCGACTGCGAAGTACTTATCGTTCATAACCTTGTAAGTACCGTCTGCCCGTATGTCTTGGATGGTTTTGCTGAGTGCATCGCGCAGTGACGAGTCTTCCTTACGTACGGCAAAGCCAGCACCTACTCCTTGACACTGGACATCGTCAATCGCACCCCCCAGGAAATCAAAACCCTGGCCTGAATCAAGAGCTAGAAAACCCTCATAGGCCTGCAGTGAATCAGACAACTGGGCATCGAGCCGACCGGATGCAAGGTCTTGCCACACTTCCTCTTGAGTCGCGTACAAAACCAGTTCAGCACCGGGGTAGAGTTTCTCAGCAGAACACTGGTGCGTTGTGGCCCGCTGTACGCCCAGACGTTTGCCGTTGAGGCCAGCAGCAGTGCCTTCAAACCCTGGGTTCTTTTTGGCGACCAACTTGGCAGGTGTGTTGTAGTACTTGACGGTAAAGTCGATTTTTTTCTTGCGCTCTTCCGTAATCGACATGGATGCGATAATCGTATCGAATTTCTTTGCTAGCAGTGCAGGGATCATGCCGTCCCACTCCTGTTCGATCAACACACACTCTCGGTTCAGACGCTTGCATACTTCGTATGCAAAATCGATGTCGAAACCT